>ODAJ014761506.1_pt1 | contig 57149 bp, 42 predicted proteins | sample 1539241 | NCBI WGS metagenome assembly ODAJ01 (sample SAMN02144231, study PRJEB22623) | gut metagenome | biome: sheep rumen | host: Ovis aries | place: New Zealand | reverse complement strand
GACAGAGCGATTGCTGCTATAGAAGAGATGTTTCTCCCACCTGTAAAGTTTACCAAGAGCGAGCAACATACAAGGGTCTTCATGTATCCCCCAAAAAGTCTAAAAGACATGACCAAACAAGAAAAAATCTCAGCATGTTACCAACATGCATGTTTGATGTATGAAGACGGGGAAAAAATCAACAACCAGTCAGTTAGGGAAAGATTCGAATTGTCGAAGAACGATTCTTCTGTTGCGTCTCGCATTATTGCGGATACGATGGAGGCTGGTCTAATTAAGCCTGCTGACTCAAAAACGGTATCGAAAAAGTATATGACCTACATTCCGTATTATGGATAGTTTTATTTGCAGAGTAATTCCCATGGAATCGTAAATGACTGATTATCACTACGTTGTTATTTGCAGAGTAAATCCTAAAGCAATTGGATTATTAGTGAATCACGGGACGGTTCTTTGATACGCTGGGAATTGTCTGAATATGGAGAGTCAGGGGGACAGGGATGATAGTAACAGCGGAGCAATAGCGAAATAGAATATAAAGACAACTCCGTAAGCATCCTCTATTGCCTGCTTCTGGTATTTGATTCTATATGTCACTATCCTACACGTTTAATTAAATCTTCGAGGGTTTCGCCTTCGCGCAGTTCGTATGTGGGCCCTTTCTTCGCCTCGTCAATACGAGCAAAGAATTCCTCCTTCGTCATCAACGTAGGATCGGTCCGTTTTTCTGCCACAAGTTTGCGAAGATATTTAGCAGCACGCTTCAATAGGTTCTCGTCTTCGGCAATGATACTCATATTGCGGAGCATCTCTGCATTTAGTTGTATTGCGGTCATCTTGTCAATGTTTGGGATGCAAAATTACATATAAGAATCGAAATAACATTCTGCACCCTGTCGTGTTTTCAATACAACAATCAGAAGGAACGGGCGGCATGCCTGATGGAAGATGTCTTGTGGAAATCCTTCGGCTGGCTCAGGAACCTGGAAGAAGTATTGAAGCACAAAAATTAAGGCCGCTCTATTCTTGTTCTTATAATACCGCAGCAATGCGGCGAATGCATTTCAATTTCTTCATAAAAGACTCGTTGCGCTCTGCCATCAACATGTCATACTCATTCTGCATGGCCAGCAGAGGGGCGGCATCTACACCAATTTGTGAAAAAAGGAGATGAACCAAATAAAAATCTATGTTTACGGCAGCAAAAAGGATTGTCCCACCTTTCATCTAAACAGCGACGTGGCCACGTCTATCGGGTCGCCCTCGGGCTGGGAGGAGTAGGGGGTGTGGTCCAGTGTCCAAGGTTCTTCCATGGCATACCAGTCGGTGCTGGTGGACGGTTGTCCGTTCAGCTCATTTTCCAACTGGGTCATGAAGTGCTTCCAACGCGGATAGTAGAAGTCGCGCAGGATGCCTTGCCACTCCTTGTGTGCATAGTCGTGCAGGCGTCCGTTGTCGGCACAGGCCCGATTCCCCCAAGTCGTAATCTGTACGCGTGCGTTCCATTCGTAAAGGTCGCTTTCGGCCTTAGTCTTTCCTAAGTGGCGAGCCTGCTGCGTCCAGTGCCCCAGACGGAACTCGCTGCGTGTGCCCAGCAACTTGTCCTGGGCAAGGAGTAGGCGCAGAAACTCCTCGCTGTCTTGCCTGAAGGCACGTTGGTCGAAACTGCGGAAGTCGGCCATCGCCCTGTTGTAGACGATGCGTCCGCGGTCGGCTATGGCCTGGCGGCAGATGTCCACCAGGTCGTACTCGAAGTTGTTGTTGCCGCGATGCTGGTCGGCCGCCGACAGCATCAGGCAGGCAGCCTCCCATGTCGTGTTGGGGTCGTAGTAGTTCGACATTCCGCTCCACGTCGACACTTGGAAGCAGTTCTTCCCAGGTCTTGCGCAGAAGATGCTTTCGTGGGTGCCCTGCTGGTAGTTGCTGGAGGGGGCATTGTAGATGCCGTCGGCCAGGATTCTCCAGGCTCGTTGCAGCCGTTCGTCATCGCTGCCGTAGCGTGCCTTCACGTAGCCTTGTATCCAGTCCTCCTTGGTGGGTATGTCTGTGAGCCAGGGCAGTTCCGACATCATCTCGAACATCACGGGATTGTTCTCCGTCCCCTCCATTGTCAGGCCCCATCCCATGAGGTGCTGCGCCAGGGGATGGGTGCGAGTCAGGCGGAAGTTGTTAAGCAACTGGTCCATGCGTCCGTGAAGTCCCACGTTGCCTCCGAAGTTCTCCAACAGGCAGAAAATCCAATCGTGCTGCCCGTATCCCTTCTCGCGATAGTACGGGCTGGGTATGCCCCACATGGGGCAACATTCGCTGAAGAGGTCGAGAACGATGACCTCACCGGCAGGCAACGCTTCCAACATGGCAGGCAGGGGGTTGGCCCCCCAGCCCTGAATCACCCATTTGGCCTGTGGGTTGGCTTGTTTCATGGCTTTTAGTATGTATTGTCCCATCTGGCCGATATCCACCCCTTTGGGCAGGCCGCCCTCGTGGAAGGGGTCCATGCTGTAGTATGGAGCCTCGCCATAGAGTCGGCGGGTCTCTTCGTAGAATATCTGTGCAAAGCGGGCAAACTGAGGGTCGCTGGGCAGCAGTATGTTGGGGCGGACGTAGTTGTTCCAGTACTGTTTCGGTGCATCGCTCAGGAACGAGGGTATCATACCGCAGTAGCCTGGCAACACGGGCTTCATGCCGAACTCGCGCATGCGTTGTAGTATCTTTTTTTGCAAGGCTTCCTGTTGCGCGTACCAACTTTGGGGCAACGGGCCTCCCCAGCCCTCGAGGTTGTTCATTTCCCACCAGGCCATGAAGGCCGGTCCGGGTACAAAGCGGGCTACGTCCTCCTCGCTGTAGCCCAGGCGGAGCAGTATGTTGCGCCACACGCATTCGTGGCCGACGGCAGCCAGTGGCATGTTGATGCCGTGCAGCGCCATCCAGTCGAGTTCCGTCTGCCAGCGTTCCCAGTCCCAGAAGGCCATCGTGTAGGAGTAGGTGCAATAGTTGAAGTCGTAGCGCAGGCTGAGGCCAGTCTCGTGCCGTTCGCGCTGCCTGACAGGCGGCAGTTGGGCGGGCAGCTGGGCCTGCATCTGGTTCCACGAAAGGTGGATACCTGCGTAGTGCTTTAGGTACCAGTTGAGGCCTGTGGCGATGTTGACCCACGAATTGCCTCGGATGACGGGCTTGGCGCCACGTTGGTCCAGTTCGAAGTAGTCGGTCTGACCTTTCGTCTTCTCTATTACAAACCTGCGGCTGGCGCCCTTGTCGATGCGCTCCAGCAGTCCGTCGATGGGGGATGAGAAAATGAGCGAACGAGAAAATGGGAAAATGAGCGAATGAGCGAATGAGAGAAGGATGAGTAGAGTGATGCGTTTCATGGTGTCGAATGTTGATTTACGGCAAAAATACAAATTTATCATCGATATTCAATGGTCAATTCTCAATTATTTCTTATCTTTGTGCAAAATAACCCTTGACAACCATGAAAAAGACAATTACCACCCTGCTGAGTTTGTTCCTGCTCCTCTGTTCTTCGGACGTCATGGCGCAGTATGAGATTTTCGTTACACCATCCGAGGAGGCCATCCCATACCGCATTCCTGCCATAGTCACCGCCAAGGACGGCTCGCTGGTGGCAGTGAGTGATTATCGCTACTGCCGCTTCGACATCGGTGCAGGACGCATCGACCTGCACTTCCGGCGTTCCACCGACAACGGACTCTCCTGGGGCAACATCTACACACCGCCGACGATGGTGGGCGATGGTGACCTCACCCCTGGCCATCAGGAGGCCGGATACGGCGATGCGGCAGTGGCAGTCGACCGCAAGTCGGGTCGCATGATGCTCATCTGCTGTTCGGGCGGTCCGCTCTTTGGCTACAGCACCATCGAGCACCATCAAGGTATGGCTCGCTTCTACAGTGACAACGGCGGCAAGACTTGGAGTAAACCTGAGTATATCGGCGAAGAGACTATCTACAAGCCCCTGGCCCAGGGGAAGTATGGGCCTATCAAAGCATGGTTCGTGGGCAGTGGTCGCATCTTCCAGAGCCGCACGGTGAAGGTGGGCAAGTACTACCGCCTCTACTGCTCCGGCGTATCGCGCAACGAGAAGGAAAATGCCAACTGGGTTATCTACAGCGATGATTTCGGCCAGACGTGGCGCATACTGGGCGGCGTGGACGCTTCGCCGGTGCCGGGCGGCGACGAACCCAAGTGCGAGGAACTGCCCGACGGACGTCTGTTGCTGAGCAGTCGTGCCTGGGGAGGCAGGTTCTACAATATATATACCTTTACTAATGTGCGCACGGGCGAGGGCCAATGGGGCCAGAAAGCCTTCAGCGGCAAGGACAACGGCGGCGTGGAAGCCAACCAGAACTCGTGTAACGGCGAGGTGATGGTGGTGCCTGTGGTGCGCCTGCGCGACAAACAGAAAATGCACCTGCTCTTGCAGAGCCTGCCCCTGGGGCCCGGCCGTGCAAACGTGGGCATCTACTACAAGGAACTCGCCGCACCTGCCGACTATGCCTCGCCGCAGGCCGTAGCCCAAGGATGGACGGGGCGCTACCAGGTGTCGAAACTGCCCTCGGCCTACAGCACCATGACGCTGCAGCGTGACCGCACGCTGGGCTTCTTCTATGAGGAAGAGACCCACTGTACCTCGAAGGGTGGCGGCTACACGATGGTATATCGCAACCTGAGCATCGAACAAATCACCGACGGACAGTATCGTGCCCGCAAGTAAAGTCTGGAAAACTTTGCTGAGGGAATGAAAAATTTTAAATATATTTGGTGTATTCGGTGATTTTTCGTACCTTTGCAAGCCGATTATTATCAGGGCACCCCAAAAAGTGCCCAAACTGCGTGTGAATAGCCCGTTTCATTGGCCTGGACGGACGGTTCGTGAATCGCAGAGAATCAAGAAGTTAAACGTAGAAAACGAACATTAAAAGAAATGGACACACTGAGTCAGAAGACCACTTATGTGAACAAGGTGACTGCAACGAAGGAATGGGTCGTAGTGGATGCTACCGACCAGGTTCTGGGTCGCCTCTGCACGAAGGTGGCAAAATTGTTGAGAGGTAAGTACAAGCCCAACTTCACTCCGTTTGTAGATTGTGGCGACAATGTAATCATCGTGAATGCGGACAAGATTGTCCTGACGGGCAATAAGATGACCGACCGCACCTACCTGACCTATTCGGGCTATCCCGGTGGCCAGAAGGAGCATACTCCCGCCAGCATCATCGCTAAGAAGAATGGCTACGAGAAGCTGCTGCGCAAGGTCGTGAAGGGCATGCTGCCCAAGAATAAGTTGGCCAGTCGCCTGCTCACCAACCTCTACATCTACGAGGGCAGCGAGCACAAGCACGAAGCCCAGAGTCCCAAGACAATCGATATTAACCAGTACAAATAATAACCGAAGATGGAAGTAGTTAATGCACTTGGTCGCCGTAAGAGCGCCGTTGCCCGCATCTATGTAAGCGAGGGTTCGGGTAAGATTACCATCAACAAGAGAGACCTCACCGAATACTTCCCCAGCTCTATACTGCAGTTCGTGGTCAAGCAGCCGCTGACGACGGTCGACGCCGTGGAGAAGTACGATATCAAAGCAAACCTCACCGGCGGCGGCTACACCGGTCAGTCTCAGGCCCTGCGCCTGGCTATCGCCCGCGCTTTGGTGAAGATTAACGCCGAGGACAAGAAGGCACTGCGTGCCGAAGGCTTCATGACCCGCGATCGCCGTGAGGTTGAGCGTAAGAAGCCCGGACGTCCAAAGGCACGTCGTCGCTTCCAGTTCAGCAAGCGTTAATGATAATCTCAGGCTTAGAGCCCTTAGGGTCCTTAGAGTTCCTGCTATTATTAATCGAGAACTGAAGCACGCTGTTTAGCATCTAAACCCACTCGACTCCCTATTAATCGGGGGGACTACCTGTGAGTTGATTCTAAATGAATTAAAAAGAACGTAAACAAACAAAAACAAGAAAACAAGACTATGTCAAGAACAAATTTTGACCAACTGTTGGAGGCCGGTTGTCACTTCGGCCACCTCAAGAGAAAGTGGAATCCCGCCATGGCTCCCTACATCTTCATGGAGCGCAATGGCATTCATATCATCGACTTGCACAAGACTGTTGCCCGCATCGACGAGGCTGCAGAGGCTATGAAGCAGATAGCCAAGAGCGGCAAGAAGATACTGTTCGTTGCTACTAAGAAGCAGGCCAAGAGCGTCGTAGCCGAACTGGCTACCAGCGTGAATATGCCCTACGTCATCGAGCGCTGGCCCGGTGGCATGCTCACCAACTTCCCCACCATCCGCAAGGCTGTGAAGAAGATGGCCACCATCGACAAGCTGATTGCCGACGGCACCTACAGCAACCTCTCCAAGCGCGAGCTGCTGCAGGTAACCCGCCAGCGTGCCAAGCTGGAGAAGAACCTCGGCAGCATCGCCGACCTGAACCGTCTGCCCAGCGCCCTGTTCGTGGTTGACGTGCTGAAGGAGCAGATTGCCGTGCGCGAGGCCAACCGCCTGGGCATCCCCGTGTTTGCCATCGTCGATACCAACTCTAACCCCGACAACGTCGACTTCGTAATCCCTGCTAACGACGATGCCAGCAAGAGCATCGAGGTCATCCTCGGCGCATGCTGCAAGGCCATAGCTGAGGGCCTGGAGGAGCGCAAGGTGGAGAAGGCCGATGCAGACGCTGCCGCTGCCAGCCAGAAGGACGGCAACGAGGGCGAGGAAGAGGTAGAGGAGACCGAAGAGGCTCCTGCCGAAGAAGAGGCTGCCGAGTAAGCCCAGAGCACAACTTAGATTATTTATTTAATACTGAAAGAAGATATTGTACTATGGAAGTTACAATGAATGATATCAAGAAGCTCCGCGAGATGACGGGCGCCGGTCTGGCCGACTGCAAGAAGGCCTTGGCCGAGAGCGACGACATGGACGGTGCTGTTGCATACCTCCGCAAGAAGGGTGCTGCCGTGGCTGCCAAGCGCAGCGACCGCGACGCCGCCGAGGGTTGCGTACTGGTGAAGGCACAGGACGGATTCGGTGCCATCATCGCCCTGAAGTGTGAAACCGACTTCGTGGCCAACAATGCCGACTTCGTGGCGCTGACCCAGCAGATTCTGGACGCAGCCGTTGCCGCCAAGTGTAAGACACTGGACGAGGTGAAGGCTCTGCCCATGGGCGACGGCACCGTGCAGGACGCCGTAGTGGCACGCAGCGGTATCACGGGTGAGAAGATGGAGCTGGACGGCTACCAGGTATTGGAGGCCGAGACCATTGCCACCTACAACCACATGAACCGCAACGGCCTGTGCACCATGGTGGCCCTGAGCAAGGCCGTGGAGGACGAGACCGTAGGCAAGAACGTTGCCATGCAGATTGCCAGCGCCGCACCTGTGGCCGTAGACGAGAGTGGTGTGCCCCAGGAGGTTAAGGACAACGAGTACAACGTTGCCGTAGAGAAGACCAAGGAGGAGCAGGTGCACAAGGCCGTAGAGGCTGCCCTGCGCAAGGCTGGCATCAACCCCGCACACGTCGACAGCGAAGACCACATGCAGAGCAACATGGGCAAGGGCTGGATTACGGCCGAGGACGTTGCCCGCGCCAAGGAGATTATCGCCACCGTCAGCGAGGAGAAGGCTAAGAACCTGCCTGCTGCCATGATCGAGAACATCGCCAAGGGCCGCGTAGGCAAGTTCCTGAAGGAGAACTGCCTGCTCAGTCAGGAGTACATCTGGGACAAGACCATGACCGTGGAGCAGTACCTGAAGTCTGTTGACAAGGAACTCACCGTCCTGGGCTTTAAGCGCTTTACCCTGCGTGCTGAGTAATCGCACACAATCTTATACATAACTGAAACGAGGCCGTGCCGTACCATCGACACGGTCTCGTACTTTTATACCACGAATTATACCTACCACGAATTATACCTACCACGAATTACACGAATTTTTTAACCACGGATTAGACGGATGCACGGATTATGCTAAATCGTGGTAGATAAATTTCATGTAATTCGAGTAATTCGTGGTAAAAGAGCGGTGTCGTGAGAGGAAAATTCCGAATAAATTTGGTTATTCGCTCGATTTGCACTATCTTTGCAGTCGCTTTTCGGAGCAATCGGGGTGTAGCGCAGTTGGTAGCGTTCCTGGTTTGGGACCAGGCGGTCGCCCGTTCGAGTCGGGTCGCCCCGACAATGTTGGTTGAAAGTTGAAAGTTAAATGGTTGAAGATTAGCCCTCAGTAATGTCGCTTATGAACAACTTAACTTTCAACTTTCATCGTTAATCCCCAATCCCCAATCCCCTAATCCTCCAATCTACCAACCCTTGAACTCCAAGATATTCCATCTCGCCCTGCCATCGGTGGTCGCCAACATCACGGTGCCCCTCTTGGGACTGGTGGATACGGCCGTAGTGGGGCACATGGGACGTGCCGAATACATAGCGGCCGTGGCCATAGCCACCACCATCTTCAACATGACCTACTGGCTTTTCGCCTTCCTGCGCATGGGTACTACGGGCATCGTGAGTCAGGCACATGGGGCAGGGGACGAAGCGGGCATCCGTGCGGGTCTCACGCACAGCCTCATGTTCGGATTGCTGATTAGTCTTTGCCTATTGCTTCTGCAAACGCCCCTCTTGCGCTTTGCCCTGTGGCTGATGCAACCCTCGGCAGAAGTGGCACATTTCGTTGCGCAATACTTTCGTGTCTGCATCTGGGGCGCTCCGGCCATGTTGGCCAGCTATGCGCTGACGGGTTGGTTCATCGGCATGCAGGACACGCGCACGCCGATGTGGATGGCCATCCTGCAGAACCTCGTGAACATCCTCTGCACCCTCCTGTTTGTCTTCGTCTTCGGCATGGGCGTACGGGGTGTGGCACTGGGAACAGTGGTGGGGGTGTATGCGGGAGTCATATATGCGTCCTTCAATGAAAGATTAAAAATTAAAAATGAAAAACTGATGGACATCGCCTCTCTACTCCCCACCTTGGGAGGGGTAGGTGTAGGTCTTTTCCTGCGCACGCTTTGTCTGGTGGCTGTCACCGTCTATTTCACTACGGCAGGCAGTCGCATGGGTACGCTCACGCTGGATGCCAACGCCCTGCTGATGCAGTTCTTCATCATCTATTCCTATTTCACCGACGGGCTGGCCAATGCTGCTGAGGCCTTGAGTGGCGAATACGTCGGGCGGCAGGATAGGGTAGGGCTGCTGCAGGTCGTCCGTCAGCTGTTTCGATGGGGCATCGGCCTCGCCCTTGTCTTCACGGCGCTCTATGCTTTGGCAGGTCCGTGGTTCCTCTCGCTGCTCACCAATCAACAGGAAGTCATCGACTTTGCCCTACCGTATCTGCCTTGGCTCATTGCCGTTCCCCTCGTGGGCCTTGCAGCTTTCATCTGGGACGGTGTATATATAGGAATGACGCTGACCAACCGGATGTTTCTGTCCATGCTTGTCAGCGCCATTGTCTTCTTTGTGCTGTGGTTTGGCTTGGGCTCGTGCTATGGCAATCATGCCCTGTGGCTCGCCTTCGTGGCTTACTTGGCCACTCGCAGCCTCATGCAAACCTTACTTTTTATTTACGGAAGAATTTCTTTCCGTTCATGATGTAGATTGAGGATTGAGAATTGGCTACGCGCCTGCCACTCAAGTCATACATAGCATCAGCTATATTCTTCATTCTTAATTCTTCATTCTTAATTTCCTTGATGCCCGTCGGGGATACTGCGCTCCAGCAGTAGTATGTCGTCATCGTACCCTGTTCGTCGGAGTTCTGAACCTGTGAAACGAGGCATCCGTTGGCATCATACTCGTTGGTGTAGGTGGTGGTTGTGGTCATATTCATACCCATCATCGAGACATTTGTAGTGGACTGCGTCGTGTTGTGATGGCTGTCGTAGGCCCATGTCATCTCCATGCTTCCCGCAACTTCACCTTCGAAGAGAATCTCAGCGATTGCCCTGACCTTATTGTCCCATTCGTCGAACTCGTAATGGTTGGTCATCGTCAGCACCCATTCACCGTTCTGGTACTCGTAGACATCCTCGTCCTCGTCGCAGAAGTTGTGGAACTTGTGTACAATGATTTTCGTGGTCGGTTGCATTTCTTCCGACGGGTTTTCCTTGTCCTGCTCATAACTGATGCTGACACAGGGCTGTCCGTTTTCTTCATTGTAGTCGGTGTATTCCATGCGTGATGACATTACCCACTTGCCGTCTTCGTAGTCATAACTCTCGGAGCGGGTGGGCTTGCCCTTTTCGTTGTAGAAATAGAGATTCTTTCCGACGGGTACCGGTGTACTGACGAATTGCCCGTCCACCATGTAGCTATACGAATATTCGGCAGTCACCAGTCCTAACTCGTTGTATTCATACTCAACTTTCATTGTTCGTACATCGTTCACTACGCTGTACATGCTGTCCACCTGATAGCCAGCCACTCCGGCCTGTGACATAGCATCAGTCGCAAGTATTGCTCCGAAGAGCATCATTAAAAGCTTTTTCATTTTACAATTTTACAATTTCACAATTTCACAATTTTACAATTTTCACTTCTTCATGATGAACTCCACACGGCGGTTCTGGGCGCGGCCTTCCTCGGTCTTGTTGTCAGCGATGGGTTCGTGGCTGCCTTTGCCCACGGCGCGCAGGTTCCAGTCATCGACACCCAGTCCGACGAGGGCCTTCACGATGGCCTCGGCACGTTTCTGCGAAAGCGGGTCGTTGATGGCATCCGAGCCTTGGTTGTCGGTGTGTCCCTGCACCTCGAAGCGGACGTTGGGGTTCTTCTTCATGTACTCGGCCACTTTGGCAATCTCGGCCATCGATTCGGGTTTCAGGTCGGCCTTACTAGTCTCGAAGAGGATGTTATTCGTGACGAACTTTCCTGTTTCTTGCATGGCCTTCTCCACGGTGGTCATCGTCTGGGCATTGCGGTCGTAGAGGGCCACGGCACCCTTTGCCAGACGCACGTTGGTGATGTAGTCGATGTGGTCCTCCCAGAATTCGGTGGCGATTGTGAACCAATCCATTGCCTTGGCATTGGGGATGTTGATGACGCGCCGATTGTTGATATAGACCTTCAGGGCACGTTTGTTGAACGAGATGGCGAAGTGGTTCCAGTCGTTCAGCTTGTTGATGCCCTCCAATGTTGCATTGCCTTCAATGCTTCCGTCGCCGGTGGGTCGCTGTACGGACCATGTAATGTTGTCCTGGCCAAAGAATATCCAGCTCTCATCGCCGTCCCCCTCTGGCCTCAGTAGCAGACGGTAGGCCGAAGTATGGTCTTCCTCACCCGTCACGAAGAAGTCGAACTCTAAGGTAAATACCTCGGGCAGGTACTTCCGATTGCCGTCCTCCAACAGGGGCGTAATCTCGGTGTTAGAGCCATGCTCGAACTTGATGGCCATCTGCCCGTTCATCCTGGCCACTTCGGCATTGTTCTCCAGCAGGTCCCACTTCGAAGGGAACTCTCCCATCTGTTCGCCCTTCAGGTCATCCTCGAAGATGACCACCGTTCCGGGCACGAAGTCGCTCTTCACGGCCTCACCCTGTGCCTGCTTCTTGGCCTTGGTCTGTTGGGAAGCAGAACCCTCCGTGTCCTCTGTCTCCTCTGTGCGTTCTGTGTTTCGTTTCTTCCCGTCCAGCACACGGTCGGCAGCGTCGTCCACGGTGCGGTCCACCTTGTTCTCAATCTTTTCCTTTCCCTTGTCTATCACTCGTTGTCCGAGTCCCTTCAGGAAACCCTGTGCATCGGCTCCTATGCTCATGCAGAAGAGCAGGACAGAGATTAGCATTAATTTCTTTGAGTTCATAGTTAAATGTAATTTTGATATGTTTGGTACAAAGTTAGTCATTTCCGTACGGCTCTCTTCCACCCAAATAGGTGGAATTATGATGATGGACGCGAATTTCCACCCAAATGGGTGGCGATTGTGGGAGAAAATGAGTAACTTTGGGGGGACGGCGTGTACATAGGCATGATGCGCGCTGGGCGTATGTTCCTGTCCATGTTCGCGAGCATGGTGGTGCTTTTTGCCCTGTGGTTGTGGCTTGGGGGCTCCAACCATGCCCTGTGGCTGTGCTTCCTCTGCTATCTGGCCACGCGCGGCCTGATGCAGACGGTGCTGTGGCGGGGCCTGGAATGAGGCTCGTGCCACACGTGCCACATGCCACATTTAGCACCTCCGCTGCACCTCCTTTCTATGAAAAGAACGACCCAGACGCATCGTCTGAGTCGTTCTTATTTTATGAATCCTTTACTCTTGATTTTTAATTTTTAATTCCCCCTCGTATTCTCCTTTCCGTTTCGGATTCATGGGAAACCATCCGCGCTGGACGCGGCGATGCTGCTGGTGCAGCTCCAGTATGCTCCAGAAGCAGGAGAAGGCGACGACGCCGAGGATGATGCTCGCGTATTCGTTCGCGATGAACAGCGAAGCCACGATTGCGGCAATGCCGGCCACGAGGAACAGAGGCCAGCACTGCTTGCCAAAGTGGTATTCGCTCTTGATGACCAGCGGGTGGAAGACTCCGATGGTCAGAAACGTGGCAAGGCCGATGATGAGTCCGATGTAGTTCATAATAGAAAGTGTCCCTCTCACTAAATCCCTCCCACGAATGGGAGGGATTTTGGGAGGACGTTGATAGGTTTATTTCATGACTTTACGAATCGTTGTGCTTCCGTCGGTGCTGCGCGACTGTATCAGGTATATACCGCGACGGGGCGTGGCGACGCGCTGCCCGGCCAGGTTGTAGATGCCATCCGTGAAGGGGGCAGCCGCCTTGCTGACGCTTACGGACGTGATGCTCCCGATGGGATAGAAGTCCGCGGGCGACGTGTCGCCCTTGAAAGCGAAGTAGGCCTTGTGGGCAGGGTTGACGAAGGTGGCTCCGTCGGTGGCCGACCAGTTGAAGCCCGTTTCTCCCTCTTCGTTTTCGGTCAGGGTGTAGTAGTAGCTGCCGCCGTGCGTCAGTTCGTCAGCATCCGTTCCGCGTAATTGGTTGTTGGGGTCCACGGTTTTCTTCTTGGTGGTGGGCATCATGTCATAGACGCCGGGTGTGGCCTTCAGCACGAGGGCCTGACCTGCGGGAAGCACAGCGCCCGGCTCCGTGAAACTGCGGTTGACCGTGATTTGGCCGTTCTTTTGTATGCATGTATAGGCTTCCATGCCCTCGGGGAGCAGGAAACTCTGGTCGCTGTAGTAGAAGGTGGTGTAGCCCGAAGCGGGAACCTCGACCCGGACGAACGGCCGTTTGTAGGTGATGTCAAATCCTTGGAAATTGAACCATTGTGCTTCGCTGGTCACGGTTGCCGACAAGGTCATTTGCCTGTCATCGACGATGATGTCCGTCAGCCGCGTCTGGGCGACGTCGCTGGCAAGAGTCTGTGCGGCGCCGGCTGCCGTCTCGTCGGCATTCATCAGGACTTCATTCTCTATAATCTTGTCCCTCGTGGGCATGTTGCCCTTGACGGTGCTTTGCGTCTGAGCCGTTACGGCAGGCACCTTCCCCGTGGCATCGTTGCGATAGAATCCGTGGAAGACGACTTCATAGACGCCGTTGGGGAGGTCGGTCTGCGTTTGTTCCAACGTGATGGGTTGGTGCAATACTTCGATATCGCCTTCCTTGATGGTCGTGGTTGTTTCTGTCCAGTCAGCAGTCGTGTTGTTGCCCAGCATGTCGGCATTGGTGAACAGAGCACTGACATCCAGTTCGGAGTCCACGTAGGGCGCAGCGGAAAGAATGAGGTTGCGTGTGGCTGTGCGAATTGTTCCTACTGTGGCATCGGCGGCAACGTATGCCTGGTAAGCCTCTTGCAATTCGTCGGCAAATTCTGCTTCCTTCTCCGCATCTACGATAGCTTGATAGACATTGTAGAGCTGTTTCCGCTCTTTGTACAGGGCATAGTTGCCGTTGGAGATGTCCTTCGCGGGGATGAATGCCCAATGGACAAAGTTGCGGCCGTTCCTTGTGGTGAGCGGACCACCGTAGGCATAGGTCACATCGAGCAGGGCATCCTGGCTGTCGGACTTCAGGGTGTAGAGCTTGCCCGTCGGAGAGTCTATGCCCCGATAGGTGAATGTGCCTTCCGTCTTCGAACGGTCGCTCCACACGTTTGCGGCATCGGACAGGCATCCGATATACGAGCTGACCTTGTCGCGGAAGGAGAGGAACACTTTGCCTGCGGAGCTCTTCGACACACCTATTCTGAATCTGTTGGCCACACTCTTGTCGCCCTTTGGCAGACGCTGGGACACGGTTTGGGTGTTCCAACTCATTCCGTAGGTGACAAAGGCATCCGCATCCACATTGTACAGATAGACGTTGTCCGACGTCGTTATTTGTGCCAAATCCTTGCCAGGCACCACGGGAGGCGCCCAAGCGCTGCCCTCTTCGGCTTCGGCTTGGTTCATCAGCTGCGCTATTTCGTCTTGGCCCAATGCGTAGTTGTAGATGCGCAGGTCGTCAACGTAGCCATTCATCAGAGGGATGTCTGCCGTCTGGCCACAGCCGACGAAGTTCAGCACGGGACGCAAGTCGGAGAGCTGGACATCGACGTGTTCGGAAGCGTCAACCTCGGCACCATCCACATACAAGGCAATGCGCCCAGAGCCAATGGTCAGCGCCAGATGGTGCCACCCCTGCGGCATCTGCGAGGCTTCCAGCGTTTGCGAGGTTGCTCCGTTTTTCAGCGTCAGGCGCATCTTCCCGCCTTGATTCAGCGAGAGGCTGGCTTCGTGGTCAGCATCTGCGCCAAAACTGAACAGCCGACTTCCCTCAGGGAAACTTCCGGGATTGTAAACCCATGTGGTGATGGAGGAGTGGGGCAGAGAAGTCGTCATAGCGGGAATGGTCATGTAGTTGGAGGTTCCGTCCAACATAAGTGCGGCGCGTCCGGAACGATGATAGCCGTTGACGTTCGAGAAACCGCGTGCATCGGCAACGACACCATCTAACAGGTTTTCCGAAAGGTCGGCTGCCGACTGCTCAAACTCGTATCGTGCCACAAGTCCTTGTTCGCCGGAGGTGCTGGCGGACACCGCATCGGATTTCTCTGAACGGTTTTGCGAATAGTCAACGCTCACGACGGCGTATTCATAGGTGACACCCTCGCGGCAACTGTTGTCGATGAAACAGGGAACCATGATGTTGCGCCCGATGACGTCGAACTCCGTAGCCGAGGCTGCACGCTTTTCGCCACGCAGCACGAGGAAACCATAGAAGTCGCGGTCTTGCGTGTTTGCGTCCCATCGGAGCGCAATGGAGTGATTCTTGGGTGTGGCGGTGAGCCCCGTCGGCTTGGCGGGTGGCGTAGTTTCGTAGGTTGCATCGGCTGGCAAGAGTCTCCACAACTGTTGGTCCTCGTCGGCTTCGGCACAGATTTTGACAGCGGCGTTGTTCGTTGTGCTTCCATTGGGAATTTCGAGGTACAAGCCCGACTGATAGTTGCGAATCCTGTAGTATCCGTCGCCGGCGTATTCGAACGTCCATCGTTGGTTCTCGGCATTCGTGACGGGGTAAACGCTCACCGTACCGCCAATCTTGACCTGGAAGCCGCCCGTCTCCAGGTTCATGCTCGCATTCCTGACGCTGTGGACATAGAAGCCGGTCAGGTCTCCGCCGTTGTCCTTCAGCGCTTCCAGCGTCCATTTCTGGTAGGCGTAATTCTTGTTTTCGTATTGTACGACGGCAGCGGAATTGCTTGTCGAACCGCCTTGGATGGTAAGCAGTTTCTGTGTCTTTTTGTTGACGATGATGTATTCCTTGTCGCTGGTCAGGGGGCAGAGAGGTATGTCCTCACCCTGATTAATCTGCACGGTGCGTTCGGCGCTCTTCTGATATTTATCGCCGTAGCGGTAGCCTCCTGGCAGCATGATTGGGTAGGAGAAGTACGGCCCCTTGCCATCGAAATAGACGGGCTTGTCCGTGCTCACATATTCATAACTGCACGGGAATGCCTGACGCTCGCTGGCGCCCGCAAAGGCCTTCACTACGCCATTTGGCAGTCGATAGACGGCAGCTGCTGTCCAGGCGGCGCGGTTCTCGCCATATCCCAGTCGGGCACCACCTTCGCTGGTGGCCAGGCAGAAGTCGCCGCGTGAGGGTCCGACTGTGCCCCACCAGATGCCGTTCTCCATACCATATTGCACACCCACGATGCCCTCCATCACGTTGTGCAGTTCGTCGTTGGTAGCCACCTTTCCGTCGGCCTTCACCTTCGAGTAGAATGCGGCATAGTTGTCGAAGGAGCCTGCAAGTTGGTGGGTGTTCCCTTCATCGACGTAGGGTTTCATGTGGTTGTACCATTCCCACGCCCCGTCGTTGTTGCAGGTGTTGCCTGCACAAATGCGCATCCCGTCGAAGAACGGGTCTTCGCGAATCAGTTTGGCGACGGCCTTGAAGTCGTCCTTCGTTCCTTGGTTGCTGGCGGTGACGTCTGGCTCGTTGAAGGGAGCGATGGCCACCACGTTCACACCATAGTCCTGGGCATACTTGACGGTTGCCTTGATGACTTTGTACCATTCTTCCGGGTGATGGAGAAAGACATCGACATTGATATCTACAGGGTCGGAATTGAGTAGCAAACCCGTAGGACGGCTGAGGGAGATATGGTTGAGTCGCGACCGCAGGTATTGCTGTTGCCTTTGGGAGAGATTCCCATTGGCGTCCACAGGGTCCATGACTTGAAACGAGAATCTGCCGTATGTCAGATTGTCAAGTCCGATGAAGTTGACGCCTCGCCGAACATTCCCTTCGTCGTCCCAGGCAGTGTCCATCCCCCAATGAATGGGGGTGGGAACGCCTGCATCGGTATATTTGAAAGGTATCTTCACCGCATTCCGCTCTCCCAGCTGAAGATACATGGAAGCGCGTGGGGTGAGGGTCGTTGAAACAACGTTGCGGGGGGCGTTGGCTGTGCCCCCCTGTCCGTGGATGTTGTCTGCGAAAGTTGTGCTTCCTAATAATAAGAAGGAAAGTAGAGAAAGCGTTTTATTCATGATATCTTTAGTTAGTATCTACCCCCCCTCCCTTTATGGGAGGGGTTGGGGGAGGGTCTTTAGAACTTAAAGCTATCGCTCTTCACATATATCCGGTAGTCCTTGATGCTCTCTGGGGCGCCTTCCTCGGCACGGGGCAGATACTGGAAGCCAGACATCGTCTTGTCCTGACCCATGTCGATGATGACGGCGTGGGGGAACTTCACACCGCGGTTGGTGCTCCAATAGGTGCTCTCCTGCAGGTCGAATATCTTGTCGGCATTCTTGTTGCCAGAGCTGACGTCCTCGTCGTCGGCATAGGCCACCGTCCACGATTCGCGCGAGAGGCGCTGGCCCGTCTCGTCCAGCATGTACCACTCGGCAATGCAGGCGTATTCGCGGTTCCAGTGACTCGAGAGAGCCTCGATGCAGACGTAACGGCCTGTCACGGGTTGGTCGAACCGCACTTCCTGCCAGCCGTTTCCAGGCTTGAACTGACCCTCCTTTACGGGCTTCTCCCCCTTGAGGTCGAGGTTCTGGCCCTTCAGCCTGTGCGTCACGGGGCCTGCCAGCTGCAGCTTGTTCAGTTCGGGTTCCTTCTGTCCCCAGACTACCTTCTCCTTGGGACCAACAACGTCGAGTACGATGACCTCGTTCTTGCCCTTCTGGAGCCAGCAACCAGGCACGTAGAGCGTCTGCTGCGGACCTATCGACCAGATGCGACCCAGGGCGTGGCCGTTGACATACACCTGTCCCTTGCCCCACGTCTCGAAGTTGAGGAACGTGTCGCCCACCTTCTTCAGGTCGAAGTAGCCGCGATAGTAACCACGACCGAACATCAGGTCTTCGCTCTCCCAGGCATAGCGCATGGTGCGACCGATGCGAGGTACGCTGATGGACTCTTGCGTCGTAGGATTCTTCTTTTGCATCTCGAATGCCTTCACGGCCACTTCGTAGTCGTCGGGTATGCGCATGTTTTCCCATCTGTTGGGGGTGAAGGTGATTTTAGCCTCGTCCACGCCACTGAGATGCCAACCGCCGATGGTGCCCGTGATGGTGGGACTTCCTATCAATCCCTTGAAGTCCTTGATGGCACGGCCAAAGTTGATGCGGCCCATACCCTCTACGAGGATTTGAAGTTCCTGTCCTTGTTTGATGGCAGGCAGTTTCAGGGTCTTTTCGCCCTTCACACGGTCAATCGTTCCGATGTACTTGCCGTCGATGAACACCTGTGCAAAATCGTGGGCATCGAGGTTGAGCGTACAAGCCCATTTATCTTTATCCGCAGGGTGAATGGTAACACCCTCCACTTTAACATCGCCGATTTCGGGCAGGCGGGTGGAGTAGAGCATCATGCCCCATCCCATATCCACCTCCTCAAAGGTCTTGGGTGCTCCGCTTGTTCGTAACAAATCGTCATGTTTGCTATAGTATTCCCAGTCGAAGCCGTTATAGAGCGGAGCAAACTCCGTCAGTTCGAACTTAGGCACTTCGATGATGGGCATCGGAGCCTTGGGAGCGGCAGGCAGTTTCTTGTCCGAGTACTTCTGCATCATTTCGCGCAGTTTCCAGAACTTGGGCGTTGCCTGTCCGTATTCGTTGATGGGTGCGTCGTAGTCGTAGGAGGTCACGTCAGGCGCAAAGCCGGGCGAGTTGGCACCTGCCCAGTGGCCGAACGAGGTGCCTCCGTGGGTCATGTAGAGCGAGAAGGAGATGCCCTTCGAGAGCATTTCGTCGAGGCCGTTTACCATGTCCTCGGCACCGCGTGTCTCGTGGCGAGCGCCCCACTTGTCGAACCATCCCGACCAGAACTCGGAGCACATCTTAGGCGCATTGGGACGCAGTTCGCCGAGGCGGCGGAACTGCGAGTCGATGTTGGCACCCGTGCCGAAGTTCATTGTCCACGTCAGGTCGTCCAGACCGTTCTTCTCAAAGTTCGATGCCCAATCGCACTGGAACAAGGGCATGTCCTGTCCGTAGATGCCGCGCAGGCAGTCGCGAATCTCCGAGACGTAGGGCTTGTTCTCGCCGTACGAACCATACTCGTTCTCCACCTGTATCATGATGATGGGGCCGCCGTTCTTCAGCGTCAGCGGAGCCAGTTGCTCGCCCACCTTCTGCTCAAACAGCTTCACGCGCTCCATGAAGTAGGGGTCCTGTTCGCGCAAGCGTATGTCTTTCTTCTTTAATAACCACCAGGGCAGTCCGCCCATCTCCCATTCGGCACAAACATATGGACCGGGACGCACGATGACGTACATGCCGTTCTTCTGTGCCAGGCGGCAGAACTCGGCCACGTCGTTCTGGCCCGTGAAGTCAAACTGTCCCTCGCGCTGTTCATGGATGTTCCAGAAGATGTAGATGCACACGGCATTCATGCCCAGCGACTTGCACATCTGTATGCGGTGCTCCCAGTAGGGGCGCGGTATGCGCGGGTAGTGCACTTCGGCTGCCTTCACCACAAAGGGCTTGCCGTTCAGAAGGAAAGTCTTGTTGCCGACGGCGAACGTCTCCGTCGTCTTGGCAGCCACAGCCGACGATGTCGTCAGGACCAGAATGCCCACCAAAAGGGCTTTGAGGAGTTTTTTCATAGTTAGTTGGATTAATTATTTGCACAAAGATAAGAAATAATTCACAATTCACATGTCACAATTCATAATTATTTCTTAATTTTGCGATATTAAAGCAGCGATTCAGCCTGCGGTATGGTAAATAATATAAGGTATAAATAGTAATTTAGAGCTATGACGATGATAAAATGTCCCGAGTGCCGCCACCACATCTCCTCGATGGCAAAGGCTTGCCCCGAGTGTGGCGCACCCATCGACCCCGAATGGGCAAAGGCGGAGGCGGAGAGGGAACTGAAGAAACTGGAGGAAGTGCCCTTCACCATCACCAACCTGCCCGAGGAGGAGTCTTCGGTATCTCCTTCGGAAGACGATATCCCGCAGGACGCCTCTCACCAGGAGGACGGAGCGGTGGAAAAGCCTGAACGTGAGACTCCCACGCCTGCCGAGCCCAGGCTCGGCGACGCTGCCTTGCCCCCCATGCCCAAGAAGGGGAGCGGCGGACGCTGGTTGTGGTTGTGGCTGGTAATGCTGCTGTTGCTGCTCATCGGCGCTGTGCTCTACTACGACTATCGCAGCAGTCGGCAGCGCGAGCAGCATGCCTACGAGATGTTACGCGATTGCTCGAATCCCGACTTCTATGAGGACTTCATCATCCGCTACCCCAAGAGCGAGTATATCGACGAGGTGCGCGAGCGCTACCGCGTGGTCGCTCAGCAGCAGGAGGAGTGGCAGCGGATGGTGTTGGCCGGCACGCGCGAAGACCTGCGCCGATTCGTGCGCGAACATCCGACGAGCCCCTACGTCAAGGTGGCTCAGGGACGCATCGACTCGCTCGATTGGGCCGAGGCCAAGCAACAGCGTTCCTTAGAGTCGGTAGCCCACTACATAGCTACACATCCCGACGGCTACTACATCGACCTGGCCGAGCAACTCCGCCAGACACTCGAGCGCCAGCGTGCCGAAGCCGAGGCCCTGGCTGCCCAGCAAGCCGATTCTCTGGCCACCGATTCGGCACAGGCTCTGACGCAACCCTAAGTTTCAGGCGACACACACAAATATCCCCCTATCGCACACCTGCACACAAAATATCCGCTATCGCACAACTTCCAACGCATGCGATAGCGGATTATTTATTGGAGCAGGGTCAGATTAGTAGGCGTACAGGGGGTAGCCCTCCATGAGGGTGTTCACCTCACTGCGTACGGCTGCGATGTTCTCCGGGTTCTCCGGGTCGTTGAGCACGCGCTCGATGAGTTCGGCTATCTTCACCATCAGGTCCTCTTTGGCTCCGCGAGTGGTGATAGCCGGAGTGCCCAGGCGTATGCCGGAGGTCTGGAAGGCAGAACGGGTGTCGAAGGGCACCATGTTCTTGTTCACCGTGATGTCGGCCTCCACCAGAGCGCGCTCGGCCACCTTACCGGTCAGGTCGGGATACTTGGTGCGCAGGTCTACGAGCATCGAGTGGTTGTCGGTACCGCCGCTCACGATGTGGAAACCGCGCTTCATCAGTTCGTCGGCCAGCACGCTGGCATTCTTCTGCACCTGACGAGCCCACACCTTGAACTCGGGCTGCAGGGCTTCGCCGAAGGCTACGGCCTTGGCAGCGATGACGTGCTCCAGCGGACCGCCCTGTATGCCTGGGAAGACAGCGCTGTTGAGCAGTGCCGACATCATCTTCACTTCGCCCTTCGGCGTCGTCTTTCCCCAGGGGTTGGGGAAGTCCTTACCCATGAGAATGATGCCACCGCGCGGACCGCGCAGTGTCTTGTGGGTGGTGCTGGTCACGATGTGGGCATACCGTAGAGGATTGTCGAGCAGGCCTGCGGCAATGAGTCCGGCGGGGTGGGCCATATCAATCATGAGCAGAGCACCGACCTTGTCGGCAATCTCGCGCATGCGCTTGTAGTCCCATTCGCGGCTGTAGGCCGAACCACCGCCCACGATGAGTTTGGGCTTGTGCTCCAATGCCAGGCGTTCCATCTCGTCGTAGTCAACGCGGCCGGTCTCTTTGTTCAGGTCGTAACCGATGGGGTTGTAGAGGATGCCGCTCGTGTTCACGTGGGAACCGTGACTGAGGTGGCCTCCGTGGTCGAGATTCAGACCCATGAAGGTGTCTCCGGGATTTAGTACAGCCAGGAAGACGGCAGCATTAGCCTGTGCACCCGAGTGGGGCTGCACGTTGGCATACTCGGCACCAAAGAGTTTGCAGACGCGGTCGATGGCCAACTGCTCCACCTGGTCCACCACCTGGCAGCCGCCGTAGTAGCGCTTGCCGGGATAGCCTTCGGCGTACTTGTTGGTGAGGATGGAACCCATGGCCTCCATCACCTCGTCGCTGACATAGTTCTCGGAGGCAATCAGCTCGATGCCTCGCATCTGACGCTGGCGCTCGGCCTCAATCAGTTTGAATACGGTTTCGTCGTTTCGCATTTTTGTTATTATGGTTATTGGTTTGGTTCTAAGGTTCCCCTATGGCCCCTAGGGTCTTTAAGGCCCCTAAGGTCCTTTTAAGGTCTTTAGGGTCTATGCTTTCTCCACCAGTCGCACGTCATCCAGCGAGATGACGGTGTTGCAGTAGTGGCAGCGCAGCCGTTGTCCCTCGATGGTGTGGAAGTGGGTGTGCATGGGCTCGTTATTGGTGATGCACTTGGGATTGGTGCAGCGGACAATGCCACGCAGTTCGTCGGGCAGGGTCACGGTGCGCTTCTCTGCGATTTCGTAGTCGCGGATGATGCACAGCGTCAGGTTGGGACAGATGACGGCCAGCTGGTTGAGTTCTTCGTCGGTAAAGAATTTGTCAGCCATCTTGATGATGCTCTTCTTGCCCAGTTCCTGGCTCTCGAGGTTGTAGCCGATGGTCACGGCCGACGTCATCTGGTCGAGGTGGAGTAGGTTGACTACGGCAAACAATTTCTCCGATGGAATATGGTCAATTACGGTGCCGTTTTCGATGGCGGCCACCAGAAGTTGCTTCTTCATAGTTCAAGGCGGGTTAACGTGATGTCGTTATATCGTAAAAGACAATAGTGTGGGTGTTTCGTTTATTTCTCAAATGATGCTCTTGTCATTGCGAACTTCGTCGAGCGTTATGCCCAGTGCGTCGCAAAGCAGTGCCTGGCGGGCATAGAGTCCGTTGCGTGCCTGCTCGAAGTAGTAGGCATGTGGGTTGTCGTCGATGCTGTATTCTATCTCGTTTACACGTGGCAGAGGGTGCAGAATCTTCATGTTGGGGCGTGCCTTCGACAGCATGTCCAACTTCAGCAGGTAACGGTCTTTCACGCGTTCATACTCCATCAGGTCGGTGAAACGTTCGCGCTGGACGCGGGTCATGTAGAGAATGTCGGCTCCAGAGATGACATCGGCGTTGAAGTCGGTGTGCTCCACATAGCGAATGCCGTGTTGGCGGCAGAACTGCTTATACATCTCCGGCATGGCCAGTTCCTCGGGGGCTATGAAGTGGAACGTGGGGTTGAAGTGATACATGGCATTCAGCATCGAGTGCACCGTCCGTCCGTACTTGAGGTCGCCTACCAGGAAGATGTCCAGATTGTCCAGCGTGCCCTGGGTTTGGTAGATGGTGTAGAGGTCGAGCATCGTCTGCGAGGGGTGTTGGTTGGCTCCGTCGCCAGCGTTGACGATGGGCACGGGAGCTATCTCTGAAGCATAGCGTGCTGCCCCCTCCAGATAGTGGCGCATGACAATGATGTCGGCATAGTTGGATACCATCATGATAGTGTCCTTAAGGGTTTCGCCCTTAGTGCCGCTGGTCACCTTGGGGTCGGCAAATCCGATGACTCGTGCACCAAGGCGGTTGGCAGCCGTCTCGAAGGACAGGCGCGTTCGGGTGCTGGGCTCGAAAAACAGGGTGGCAACAACTTTTCCTTCCAGCAGATGACGGTTGGGGTGCTTCTCGAACTCCTGAGCCATCTGTATGAGGTATTCAATCTTCTCCCGACTGTGATCGGCAATCGTCACAAGACTTCGTTTTTCCATATCGGACAGATTCATTATGATTTTGGCATGCCAAAGGTACTTCTTTTTGCTGGGATAGACAATAGTTGCGCGCATATAGTTTTAATAAACATTAAATTTTCAACTTTCGACTTCCTAATTTCAACTTTTCTTTGTAACTTTGTACATTCAAATGCCTTGATGTGAAATGCGTAAGAAACTAATGATAACCCTGTGGGTGCTGTTCTTCGGTGTCGTAGGAGGAGTTCTGGGCCTCTTTGCTCTCATCGAAAACGGCTCCATCGGATATATGCCCGACCTTCAGGAACTGGAGAATCCAGTCGATAAATATGCCAGTCAGGTAATCTCAGACGACGGTGTCTTGCTCGGAACCTGGAGCTACAGCCGTGCCAATCGTATCTTTGTCAGCTACGACGACCTCTCGCCCTACCTCGTCGAAGCACTCGTGGCTACGGAGGATGAACGATTCTACGAGCACAGCGGCATCGACTTCCGTGCCGTACTGCGTGCTGTGGTGAAGCGTGTGCTCTTGCGGCAGAAACAGGCAGGCGGCGGCAGTACCATCACCCAGCAGTTGGCCAAGCAACTCTATAGTGCCAAGGCCGGCAACATCTGGGAACGTGCCATGCAGAAGCCCATCGAGTGGGTGATTGCCGTGAAGTTGGAACGCTATTATACGAAGGAGGAAATCATCACGATGTATCTCAACTACTTCGACTTTCTCCACAATGCCGTAGGCATCAAGACGGCTGCCAAGACCTATTTCAACAAGGAACCTAAGGACCTGAACATCAACGAATGTGCCACATTGGTGGGCATGTGCAAGAATCCCTCTCTCTTCAATCCCGTCCGTCGCCCCGAGCAATCGCAGGGCAGGCGCGATGTCGTACTGGATCAGATGCTGAAGTCTGGCCGACTGACTCAGGCAGAGGTGGATTCGTGCAAGGCGTTGCCGCTGGAATTGAACTTCCATCGTCAGGACCACAAGGACGGACACGCCACATACTTCCGCGAATACCTGCGCACCGTGCTGACAGCCAAGAAGCCCGACCGCGACAACTATGCCTCTTGGCAGGGGCAGAAGTTCTACGAGGATTCCCTCGCATGGGCCAACGACCCGCTCTACGGCTGGTGTAACAAGAATATCAACAAAAAGACGGGACAGCCCTACGACCTCTATCAGGATGGACTGAAGGTGTATACGACAATCGACAGCCGCATGCAGATATATGCCGAGGACGCCATGAGGAAACACGTAGTGGGTACCCTGCAACCTGCCTTCGACAAGGAACGTCTCGGATCGAAGAAGGCTCCTTACGGTGCCAGTGTCTCCGAGGCCGATGTGCAGCGCTTGCTCACACGAGCCAAACATCAGAGCGGCCGATACATAAAGATGAAAGCCGACGGCTGTTCGGAAGAAGAAATCGACAAGGCTTTCTCCACACCCATCGACATGGCGGTGTACACGCCCCACGGCGAGGTCGATACCCTGATGTCGCCTATGGACAGCATACGCTACTACAAGCATTTCCTGCGTTCTGGCTTCCTCTGCATCGACAATGCCCGAGGCTACGTCAAGGCCTACGTCGGCGGATTGGATTATGCCCACTTCCAGTATGATATGGTCAGTCAGGGACGTCGACAAGTGGGTTCTACCATAAAGCCTTACCTCTATGCGATGGCTATGGAGAACGGATGGACGCCTTGCGACCTGGCACCCAACGAACAGCGTACCTATGGTAACTGGACACCCCGCAACGGCAGTCGCGCCCGATATGGCGAGATGGTGACCCTGAAGTGGGGTTTGGCACAGAGTAACAACTGGATATCGGCCTACCTGCTGAACAGCATGAATCCCGTGCTCTTCGTGAAATACCTCCACAAGTTCGGCATCAAGAATCGCCGGATTGAGCCTTCGTTGGCTCTTTCGCTGGGTCCTTGCGAGGTGAGTGTGATGGAGATGGTTACGGCCTATACCACCTTCCCCAAGGGAGGTACACGTGTGCAGCCCGTCTTCGTCACCAAGATTACGGATTCTGATGGAAACGTACTGGCCGAGGCCAGCACGCTGCAGGTTAGGAAGAACGAACGCGACGAAAACGACACACGTGAAGTTCTGAGCGAGGATGCTGCCTACAAGATGGTGGACTTGATGCAGGGTGTCATGAATGGTGGTACGGGTAGTCGCATGCGCAATCGTTACGGCATACATGCCGAGATGGGTGGCAAAACGGGTACTACGAACGACAACTCCGATGGTTGGTTCGTCGGCTACACACCCTCGCTGACCTTCGGCGCGTGGGTAGGTGGCGAGGAACGCGACATCCACTTCAACAGTATGGCCTACGGACAAGGTGCTGCCTCATCGCTGCCCATCTGTGCCCTGTTCCTGCAAAAGGTGTTTGCCGACGACCGTCTGCCTTATTCGCCTAACGAGAAGTTTGTCTTCCCGCTCGGTTTCGACTTGTGCAGTGGAGGCCTTGTCGATGACGGTGACACAGGGGAGGAAATCATAGAGATGGTGGGCGCAGAGACCACAGATGGTTCTCCGGCTGTCCCCATGAACGATTTGATGAATTATTAAGGTGAGGTTGAAACTTTATAACGGAAGAAAGAAATGAAATTTATAGCGATTATACCTGCACGATATGCTTCAACGCGGTTCCCGGCCAAGCCTCTGGCTCTGTTGGGCGGCAAACCTGTCATCCAACGGGTCTATGAGCAGGTGGCAAGCGTGATGGATGAAGTGTTTGTGGCAACGGACGACGAACGCATACAGCAGGCTGTTGAAGCCTTCGGCGGACGGGCCGTGATGACGCGCCCCGACCACAAGAGCGGAACCGACCGATGTTACGAGGCCTACCAGAAGATAGGGCAGGAGTGTGATGTGGTCATCAACATCCAGGGTGACGAACCCTTCATTCAATCCAGCCAGATAAGGGCGCTGCAGGCCTGCTTCGATGACGAAACGACCCAGATAGCCACCCTGGTGAAACCCTTTACACCCGCAGACGGACTGGCTGCACTGCAGAATCCCAACAGCCCTAAGGTGGTGGTAAGCGACGACGGAAGGGCTCTCTATTTCAGTCGCAGTGTCATCCCGTATCTGCGTGGCATCGCTCAGGACGAATGGCTGTCAAGCCACACCTTCTACAAGCACATCGGGCTTTATGCCTATCGGGTGGAGACGCTGGGCGAAATCACCCGCTTGCCCCAAAGCACCCTGGAGAAGGCCGAGAGCCTCGAACAGTTGAGGTGGCTCGATCATGGCTACGTCATCCGTGTCGGACAATCCAACGTCGAGACCATCGGCATCGACACCCCCGAGGACTTGGCACGTGCCGAGGAATTTCTGAAAACGCGAAAATGAGAAAATGATGATGTCTATAATATTAAATAAACTGATAAGGAATAAACTATTTTTATTATTCTTGCTGTTGGGAGTAGTGCAACTTCCGGCCTTCAACCTTCAACTTTCGACATTGCATGCACAAGGCATAACCATCGGTACCTACACTTTCCCCGATGGGGCACAATATCAGGGCGAGCTCTTCAAGGGCAAGCCTTACGGCACAGGCACCACAACCTTCCGTAACGGCGATGTCCATCAAGGCAAGTACGTGAAGGGCAAGCGCGAGGGATATGGTGTGTACCAGTTTACCGACGGCGAGAAGTACGAGGGCGACTGGATGCAGGACCACCAGCACGGCAATGGAACCTTCTACTTCAAGAATAACAACAAATACGTCGGTCTTTGGTATCGCGACATGCAGCACGGACAGGGCACGATGTACTACTACAACGGCGATACCTATCAGGGCGGCTGGAAGGAGGACAAACGTGAAGGTCTGGGCACGTACACCTATGCCAACGGCGCTTACTACACAGGCACGTGGGTCAACGACGTCAAGAGCGGAAAGGGAAAGTTCGACTGGAAGGACGGCAACTCCTACGAAGGCGATTGGCGCAACAATCAGATGAGCGGTAAAGGCTCTTATAAGTATGCCTCCGGCGACACTTATACGGGCGACTGGCTCAATGGCGTGCCCCACGGACGCGGCATCTACACCTATCGGAACGGCGACCGCTTCGAGGGGGCATATTACAATGGAGAACGTACGGGCGAGGGCATCAGCACCTTTGCCAACGGAGATAAGTACACAGGTCATTACCTAAAGGGCGAACAGGACGGAATGGGCACCTTCACCTGGAAGAATGGGTCCTCCTATTACGGCCAATGGAAGGTCGGGAAGCAGGAAGGACGGGGCAAGTACACCTGGAGCAACGGGAATACCTATGAAGGCCAATGGCGAAATGGCTTGATGGACGGCGAAGGAATATTGAGAGAGGTTGATGGAAATAAGTATAAAGGTTCGTTCCGCGAAGGCATGAAGGAAGGTCACGGCGTGCTCGAGGACAAAAACGGCGTACGCTACGAAGGCGAGTTCCACCAGGACATGAAGGACGGCGCATTCGTCGTACGCGAAGGCAGTCAGGTGCGCAAGACCACCTTCGTACGGGATATAGAAGGAAACTGATTAACTAAACCTAAATAAAATGGCAACAACGAAGAAGACGGCCACTAAGACCAAGTCGGCCTCTGCAAAAAGCAAATCCAAGGCAAAGCGTGCTGCGGAGAAAAAGGTTGTCGAGCCTCAGACTCCCCAACTTAAGTTGATTCGCAACGACAAGTATCTGGCTGAGTATGCGGCGGCTATTGAGGGCCGTCATCAGTATGTCTTAGACAAAATCAATGAACTGACCAACAAAGGAAAGATTTCCCTCGCCGACTTCGCTGACGGACATCTCTACTTCGGTCTCCATCATCTGGCCGACGGCTCATGGGTGCTGCGCGAATGGGCTCCCAATGCTACGGCCATCTACATGGTGGGCGACTTCAACAAGTGGCAGGAGAAAACTAAGTATGCCATGAAGCGCATCAAGAACACGGGCAACTGGGAACTGAAACTTCCCTCAACGGCTCTGAAGCATGGCGACCTCTTCAAGTTGCGCGTCCATTGGGACGGCGGCGAGGGCGAGCGCATTCCAGCTTGGGCAACCCGTGTCGTGCAGGACGAACAGACAAAGATATTCAGCGCACAAGTGTGGGCTCCCGAGCATCCCTATCAGTGGCGGGTGAAGAAGTTCAAGGCTAACACCAATCCGCTGCTCATCTACGAATGCCACATCGGTATGGCACAGGATGCCGAGAAGGTGGGGACCTATCGCGAATTCAAGGACAACGTATTGCCGCGCGTCGTTAAGGACGGATACAATTGCTTACAGATTATGGCCATCCAGGAGCATCCCTACTATGGCTCGTTTGGCTACCACGTCAGCAGCTTCTTTGCCGCTTCGTCGCGTTTCGGCACTCCCGAGGAATTGAAGGAACTCATCGATGCCGCACACGAACAGGGCATTGCCGTCATCATGGACATCGTGCACAGCCATGCTGTGAAGAACGAGATAGAGGGCTTGGGAAACTTTGCCGGAGACCCCTGCCAGTACTTCTACGGTGGCGATCGCAGAGAGCATCCCGCATGGGACAGCCTCTGTTTCGACTATGGCAAGAACGAGGTACTCCACTTCTTGCTCTCCAACTGTAAGTTCTGGCTCGAGGAGTACCATTTCGATGGTTTCCGCTTCGATGGCGTAACGTCCATGCTATACTATAGTCACGGCCTTGGCGAAGCATTCATGGGGTACGGAGATTACTATAACGGACACGAGGACGATAATGCCATCTGCTACCTGACGCTGGCCAACGAGGTCATTCATAAAGTCAACTCATCGGCTATCACCATTGCCGAAGAGGTGAGTGGCATGCCCGGTCTGGCTGCACCCTTCAACGATGGCGGCTACGGCTTCGACTACCGCATGGCCATGAATATTCCCGACTACTGGATAAAGACCATCAAGGAATTGCGCGACGAGGATTGGAAACCTTCCTCGATGTTCTGGGAGGTGAAGAATCGCCGCGCCGATGAGAAGACCATCTCCTATTGCGAGAGTCACGACCAGGCGTTGGTGGGCGACAAGACCATCATCTTCCGCCTTGTCGATGCCGACATGTATTGGCATTTCAAGAAAGGCGACCAGAACTATACCGTCGACCGCGGTATTGCATTGCACAAGATGATTCGCCTCCTGACGGCCAGCACCATCAATGGTGGCTATCTCAATTTTATGGGCAACGAGTTCGGCCATCCCGAATGGATAGACTTCCCACGCGAGGGCAATGGATGGAGCTATAAGTATGCACGCCGCCAGTGGAACCTCGTCGACAACCACGACCTCTGCTTCCACTTCCTGGGCGATTTCGACCAGGCTATGCTCAAGGTGCTGAAGAAGGAAAAGAACATTCAGAAGACACCTATCGTAGAGATTTGGCACAACGATGGCGACCAGATTCTGGCCTTCCAACGTGGCAACCTTCTCTTCTTCTTCAACTTCAGCCCCAACCGCAGCTACGACGGCTATGGGTTCATGGTCAAGGAGGGTATGTACGAATATATCCTGAACACCGATGACACCGCCTATGGTGGTAACGGCCTGAACGACGATACCGTCAAGCACTTTACCAACTGGGATGCCGAATTGGCCCGCGACGGCAAGGGATGGCTTCAACTTTATCTGCCTGCCCGTTCGGCTTGTGTACTGCGCAAGGCAAACGAATAAGCAATGAAGTTCCTGAACCCACAAGTACAACGCACAGCACGGAGGATTCCCATCCTCTGTGCCGTGTATTTTGTGGCTTTCGTCTTCTGTTTCCTTTTCTGCCTGCAAAGAGACGTGCTGGCACAGGTTCAGTATCAACTATCTGAGGGCACCACCGTATATCATCCCCTCTTGGGGGCATTGCTTTGTACGCTTCTGGGCACGATACTGGGCTTCTTCCTCAATGCCTTGCTCTACTGGATTCCCCTTCGGGCAAAGGCTTCTGCCTGGTTCCTGCCCTTCATGCTCACGGGTTTGCTCACACATTGGCGTTTTCCCGTCGTCGGCGACACCGGCACTGCACCCTCCTGGTGGGTATATGCCCTGTTGCTTTTGGGCTATGGCCTGTGGCTGGGACTCTGGCGTATGCTCCTCGATTCGAAAAAGGAACGCGAAACGTTCTCCACCTATGCGTGGCCTAATGCGTTGCAATTGATATTGATGACGCTGATGACGGTCAGCCTGAGCAATACCGACATTGTCGTCCATCGCACACTGCGCGCTGTCAGCCTGGTGGAACAGCGAGCATACGAGGATGCACTCCAATGTGCCCGTTGGGAGACGCATCCCTCGCGCCAGCTTTCGGTGGCTACGGCGTTGGCCCTGAGCGAGACGAACCAGATGGGCAATCGCCTCTTTGCCTATCCCCAGCCTTATGGCGTCTCCGGCCTGCTGCCAGAGCCGTCCGATACGATGCTTTTCGGCAAGTTGCATGTTTCCGTATCTAACCATTTGGGCTACAAGCGTGGCGAACATACCCATCCGTTGTTCTTCTTACAAGTCATCGATGGGAAGCCTAAGGCGCACCCCGCTGTTCGCAATTATCTGCTTTCTGCCTATCTTCTGGAGCGTAGGATTGACGATTTCACCCAGCGCCTCTTGCTCGACGATTCACTATCTCTCGCCCTTCCGCTCCACTATCGCGAGGCACTCATCCTCCGTCAGCACCTTGCTCCTGCCGATTCGTCCCTCATGCTTTTCGACGATTCGCTCAATGCAGAGTATCTTACTTTCGACTCCCTACGAAATGCAACGGGCACCAAAGAGGAGCGAGAATTCAGATGCCGCCGCCACTTTGGTGCCACGTATTGGTACTATTATTTTTTCCGTTAATGTCTTCCGCCTCCGCGAGAGCCTCTGCTTTCGTGACCGCCCATCGAAGAGCCAGAACTTCTTGTCATACTGCCTCCTCTGGAACTGCCACCTGAGAAGCCTGAGCCTCTGGATGTGCTACCTGAGAAGCCTGAGCCTCTGGATGTGCTGCCGCTTCTGGTGCTGCTGTTGATGTTGGGTATGCTGTAACCTCTGGAACTGCCTGAAGGGCTGGACCCCCTGCTGTATTCCTGACTTCTGTTGCCACTGTTGGGGCGGAAGTTACTCTCTGGCCGACTGCTCGAACCGCGATTGCTGCCTAAGTCGTAGTTGTGGCGGCTACCGTTCCGATAATCTGACTCTCCGTTGTGTCCACCCATCGGGTTGTGGTTCCCTTGGCGACGTCCGTCGAACTGGCCCGAACTTCTGTGGTCGCCGATGTGGTAGCCGTTGCGATGTCCCATACCGTCTCCGTATCTTCTGCCGGGCTGGGGGTGACCGATCATGCCGCGATGTTCACCACGGAAACCTCCGTTCCACATAGGTCTGCGATTGTGGTAATATCCACGTCCGTAATAGTATCTGCCGTGTCCGCCTCGATAGTCCCAGAAGATGGAGGGACGATGGTAGAAGTAATACCCGTGGGTATAGTAGCGGTAAACGGGGAAGTACCATCCGCCATGCAACCAGCGCAGAGGCGTGAACAGGTAGTCGATGGCGGCATAGGCTGCCCACTGCCAGTCGTACAGTATGTGACGCAGGTCGGCATTACGGTAAGCCAGGTAACGGCTGTCCAGAAGGTCGGCTTCGGTGCGAACGGAGAGCAGGTAGTCGAGGTTGATTTCGTAGGCATCGTTGTACTGCTGCTCATTCAGGTTCAGTTCGTAGGCCATCTTATCGGTCAGGTAGTATGCCTGTTCGCGTGCCGTTTCGTAATCCATTGCGTTCATCCCCGTCCAGGCGAAGATTGCAACCATCATTGTCATCATGTAACGTTTCATAGTCGTAGGTTTTATTAGTTTGATGGTGCAAAGTTACGCACTTCTTTGGCAGTGTCAAATGGTTTTTCCCTACACCTGTGGGGGAAAATCCCTTTTCGTGTTGGGGGATTGCATATCCGACTAAAGTGTGCCTAAGAATATGAAGTGGGGCGCGAAGGCATCCGCCAGCGCTGAGGAAGGCTTTTCGCGGAAGAGTCCGAAGATACTGCTCCCGCTGCCGCTCATGGCCGCATACTGTGCTCCGGCTTCGTAGAGTCGTTGCTTAATGCCGGCCACAGTGGGATGCTGAGGGAAGACGCTACGCTCGAAGTCGTTTTCCACCAGCGTCTTCCATTCGTCCACGGGGCGCTGTATGCTATCTTCCAGGTTGTGCTGGGGGAGTCTTGGCTCTACTCCCTGATAGGCCTCGCGAGTGGAAATGAAGTCGTCGGGCTTGACGAGCAGGATATGCCACCCCGTCAGGTCGAGGTCGATGGGTGTAAACAGGTCGCCAATGCCTTTGGCCATCACAGGCTTGTGCTGTATGAAGAAGGCGCAGTCGGCTCCCAGATGCGAGACACTGCGTTCCATCTCCTCGATGCTGAGGCCCAGATGGAACATCTCGTTGAGCATCCTCATCATGTATGCCGCATCGCTGCTGCCTCCTCCCAATCCCGCTCCGGAGGGAATGTTCTTGCGCAGCCTGATGCGTAGGGGTGGAATGTCATGTCCCTCATCGCGCAGTTTGCGCACAACCCGCATGACCAGGTTCTCTTTGAGGAGAGCGTCCGTTCCAGCTGAACGGTCCTCCGCATTACCGGCTATGGGAATCCCCTCGACCAGAAGTTCGTCCTTGACTGACGTCTCCACCTCCAGCTCGTCGCGGAGTGGTATGGGGTAAAACACGGTTTCCAGATTGTGGTAACCGTCGGCTCGGCGCTCGGTGACGTAGAGGCCGAGATTAATCTTAGCACAGGGTTTTGTAATCATAATGGCAACAAAGGTAAAACTAAAAACTAAAAATTAAAAATTAAAAAGTAAAAAATAATATGGTAAATGGTAAATTATTGCTATCTTTGCCGCCGAAATAAGATTTAGAACGAAATATGAGTAAAAAGAAAGAAATGGACTTGATGTTGGAGTCGATATTGGATTTGAATTCCAACAATGTGTGGGACCTTAGCGAAGAACAGATAGCACGCCTTTGGGAGAAGGAGTTGACCGAGGAGGGCTTTGCCTCGTCTGAGGAGAAACTGCTGAATACGATACGTCTGAGTTTCGACGTAGTACATTACAATCCCAACGACGAGCGCGAGGTGAAGAAATACGAGAACAAGGATTGGGCTACCTTCCAGCGCACTGATGCCAAGAAGGGCTGCGTGGCTATCCGTCGCAAGTACATCAAGCGCATCACCGACCTCAGCTACGAGAACGTGAAGCACATCACGGCCCCTATGCTGCTCGAACTCATCGACCGCAACTTCGGTGGTGGTTGGGATAGCATCCCCCTTAGCATCAAGGATATCATAGAGTCGGCCTTCGACATCTCTACCACGCAACTGCCCACCAGTCGCATTCATGCCAAGGGTGGAACTCTGGAACGCAAGGTAGCTCAGGGCTATGAGGTGCTGGAGGTGGAGAAGGGCACCTGGACGGAAGCCATCTTTGCCAAGAAGAAGGAGCCCGTCGTGAAGCTGCGTTGCAACAGCGATCAGAAGTACGACGAGGAGGGCAACCTGATCTCCGACAACGAGGACGAGGACATCGACGACGAACGCCTCGACGATGCAGACGAGGATATGGACAACGACGACACTTTCTATTCGTCGTATGCCGCCGAAGCAGAAGTTAAGGAGGAGACCGAAGAGGGTTTTCCCATTGAGGAATAGGATTGCCTGCGACTTCCTAGGACTTCCCAGGAATACCTAAGAATGCCTAGGACTTCTAAAGATAGAACAAACGATGGCCGTAGCAATGGCCACATTCAGACTTTCCACCGTTGGCCGGTTGGCCGGGTAGGGTGGTATCAGGAGGCGGTGGCTCACGAGGGCTGCCGCCTCTGGTGTAATACCTCGTCCTTCGTTGCCCATGATGATGACACCATGTTCCGAGAGTTCTTGCTCGTAGATATTCTCTCCGTCGAGCAGTGTTCCGTAGACGGGTGCCTCTGTTTGTCGCAGTTCGTTCACAAGGTCAATGTAGTGGACACTGACGTGCGATAGCGCCCCCATGGTAGCCTGTGTGGCTTTGGGGTTGAAGATGTCGGCAGAGTCCGTCGAGCAGAATACGTGGCGTATGCCAAACCAGTCGGCCAGTCGGACGATGGTGCCCAGATTGCCAGGGTCTTGCACACCGTCCAGCGCCAGACACAGTTCCCGCTGTGCCACTTCTGCCATCTTGGCTGTGGGGTGGGGGATGGGGAACAAGGCCAGCACCGCCTGCGGGTGCTGCAGCAGGCTGGCGCGTTGCAACTCGCTGTCTGTCACCACGTCGGCCTCGCACTCGCCTTTCAGCCTGGGGCTTGCTGCCCACCATTCCTCGGTGGCCGCAACATATACGGGCCGCATCACAGTGAGCAACTCTCCCACCAGTTTCGGTCCTTCGGCCACGAAGAGCCCTTCGGCCAACCGGTTCTTCTTCCGTTCCAGCCCTTTTATCTGCTTTATTCTTGCCTTACTAATCATATTTAATCGCAAAGTTACGAAAAATTCCCTAATCCCTAATCCCTAATCCCTAATCTTTTTGTATCTTTGTGGCAATGAAACGCCATTTGGCCGTTATTCACTCCTTATTGCTCTTGGCCGTACTGCTGGGGATGGCCAGTTGCAGTGTGTCTCGCTTCATACCCGAAGACGAGTATCTGCTCAATGACGTGAAGATACATTCTTCTGATAAATCAGTCTCCACGACCCCACTTCTGGGCTACGTCCAGCAGCATCCCAACTCGCGGTGGTTCAGTGTCCTGAAGGTGCCCATGGTACCCTATCTGATGAGCGGCCGCGATTCCACGAAACGTATCAACCGATTCCTGCAGCGCGTGGGCGAGGCCCCCGTCATATACAGCCAGGCTAAAGCTTTGAAGGCCCGTGAGAATATTGAAGCCGCCGTGCGCAACATGGGGTATCTGCAGGCCAATGTCGACCTCATGGAACGCAAACGCGGCTTTAAGCTCAATGTCCTCTACGACATCAAGCCCGGTCCTCTCTATCGTGTCGATACGCTGCAGCAGGTGGTCAACGACCAGGGCGTACTCCAGTTGCTCGACAGTGCCTCTGCTTCTTCGCAACTGTATGTCGGCATGCCCTTCGACATGAACGAACTCGATGCGGAGCGCAGTCGCATCAATCGCCTCCTCCGTCGTCAGGGCTACTATCAGTTCAATAAGGAATTTGTGCGCTTCGAAGCCGACACCACCTTGGGTAACCATCGGGTGGCCCTCTCCTTGTTGGTTGACGACTATCATTCCGCTGCCCAGCCGCAGTTTGGTCCTCACCGTCAGTTCTGGATAGACAGCCTCAGATTTGTCTCCGACAGCACGAGTCGCAATATGTTGCGCGAAAACGTTCTGCGCGTGAAGACTGCCATCCGCACAGGCCAGCTCTACAACGAGCAACAGGTGCAGGAGACCTATGCCAACCTGTCGGCTCTGGGCGCCGTGATGAACTCCAGCATCGCCATGCAGCCCGATACGGCCGACTCTACGCGCCTGAATGCCGTAATCGCCGTGACCACGAACAGACGCCACACGATGAACGCCGAGGTGGAGGGCACCAATACGGCAGGCGATTTTGGAGCAGCTGTCGTCCTGTCGTATCAGAACCGCAATCTCTTCCGCGGTTCCGAACTTCTGAGCGTGAAACTGCGTGGAGCCTACGAGGCCATAAAGAAACTGGAGGGATATGAAAAGAAAGCCGGCAGTCGCAACCACCACTACATTGAGTACGGAGCCGAGGTGTCGTTGGCCTTCCCTGACTTCAAGCTACCCGGCATCAGCCGCGACTTCCGCCGCAGCAGCAATGCCCTGAGCGAGATAGCCCTGATGTATAACAGCCAGAACCGTCCCGAATTCCATCGTCGCGTGGTTACTGGGGCATGGCGCTATCGCTGGAGCCAGCACAATCGCCAGCGTCAGCACCGCATCGACCTCATCGACCTCAACTACGTCTTCATGCCCTGGATATCCAGCACCTTCAAGCGCGACTACCTCGACGACGTCTCCTCGCGCAATGCCATCCTGCGCTACAACTACGAAGACCTCTTCATCATGCGCTGGGGCTATACGTTCAGCTATTCCTCCCAGCCCCTGTCCGGAGCCACCGGCAACTACGGCACCAATGCCTACAGTCTCCGTTTCAATATCGAGACGGCTGGCAACCTGCTCTACGGACTGACCACCCTGTTCCACACCAACCAGAACAGCCAAGGGCAATACACGCTGTTCAATATCGCCTATGCGCAGTATGCCAAGTGCGACTTCGACTTCTCCAAGAGTTTCCGTTTCTCACCCACCAACTCCCTGTCGCTTCACTTCGGTCTTGGCGTGGCCGTCCCCTACGGCAACAGCCGCATCCTGCCCTATGAGAAGCGCTATTTCAGTGGTGGTGCCAACAGCGTGCGCGGATGGTCGGTGCGTGGATTGGGCCCCGGAACGTTCCAAGGCGAGGACGGTCGCATCGACTTCATCAACCAGACGGGTGACATCAAGCTCGACATGAATCTGGAATACCGCAGCCACCTGTTTTGGAAAATCGATGGTGCGGCCTTTATCGATGCCGGCAATATCTGGACCATCCGCGACTATCCCGAACAGCCGGGCGGACAGTTCCGCATTCAGACCTTCTGGCGACAGTTGGCTGCATCCTATGGCCTGGGCCTTCGACTGAATTTCAATTACTTCATCCTTCGTCTCGACGCTGGCATGAAGGCCGTCAACCCGGCCTACACCGGCAAGCAGCATTTCCCCATCATCCATCCTCGCTTCAAACGTGACTTTGCCCTGCACTTCGCCGTTGGTCTGCCGTTCTGAGGCTAAAACGTAGATAATGTAAAAAAACTCAACTTTCGCATTCTTGCGGAGGTTGAGTGTAATTCGCTCCTATCGCGGATAGGACAACTAAATTTCTGCAAAGGTATGTATTTTTGTTCATATCAACAACTTTTTTTAAGAAAAATTGTAATTTTTAGAGTAAATTTTCTTTAATATCTAAATTTTCACCTCCCCCGAGCAGGTTATTTGTGACGATTTCGTTGGCTTCGTCGAGCCGTTCATTCGAGAGGTCGCTGATGTACGCGAGCGTGGTGCGCGGATTGCTGTGACAGAGGGCCTGAGATATGGTGTTGGGACTGACGCCATAGCTGTAGGCGAGGCTGGCCCACGTGTGGCGGGCAGTATAGGATGTGAGATTTCGCTCCAGGCCCAACCGACGGGAGAGTTTGGAGAGACGTCGGTTGTAGGCCTGCAGGAAGGTGCTGTATTGTCTGGCAGCTACGGTAGGGTCGGAATTGGAGAGTATGGGAAGGAGATAGGGCGAGTCGGCAGGCACGGAAGAACGTAGTCGGTTGATGATGGTCAGCAGCACGGGTGTGACGCGTACGCGTACCTGCCGATGTGTCTTTCGCCGGCTGTAGACGATGTATCCGTCCGACATCTGAGAACGGCGCAGGAAGGCAGCATCGATGAGCGGCATGCCCATCATCAGGAGACAGAAGAGGAAAATGTCGCGGGTACGAGAGGCCGGGGTTCCGTCGGGGAGTGGAAGTTTGGTCAGCTGCTGCACCGTGTGTTCGTCGACGGAACGCTTGTCGGTCTGCATGTTGCTGGTGGGTATGCCGGAGAAGAGCCTTCGGCCTGCCTCTGGCTCCAGACGGTTGAGAAGGGAACGCAGGTTACGCAGATTGCACCGTATGTAGTTGGGACTGAGCCCACGGCGCAGGGCCCACTGTTCGTATGCCCGGATGTGGTCGGTGGTGAGAGAGGCAAGGTTGGGCTCCTTTGCGCGCGCGTACGTATTAAATAGGAAAAGTTCGAGACTGTTGATGGCTGTCAGTCGGTTCTGGTGGGTGCTTGGGCTGCATTGGCAGCGTAAGCGCTCAGCCTCCTGCTGCAGGCAGGCTATGAGAGGCTGACGGGAAAGGCTGGAACGGAATATACCCGTCTGTTGGCCAAAGGAAAGGCTGAAATTGAAGTAGAAGAGATTCATGTCATTTATAATTGAAAATAATAGTGTGGATGTGCAAAGATACAGAAAATCAGCGAAATACATTCACTGTTTAGCCCTCCTATCCGCGATAGGAACAAAAAAAAATGAAGAGAAAGTGTATACAGAGATGAAAAGTTTGGGTCATTCTATAGCATTACGTTTCATAGTAGCATTCCTGTTGCTGTTGCAGCTTCCAATGTCCAAGGTTCTCGGGCAGCGGCAGGATGCACTTTTCACTTCTGATACACTTTCCATATTGTTCCGCCTCGACAGTACGGTCATCGATATGCAGTTTGCCGACAACGCCGCACGTTGGGCCTCCTTCGAGCAGCGTTTCCGCCAGCGCTACAGTCATATCAATCCCGCCGCCATCCGCCTCGACATCTATGCCGGTGCATCTCCCGAGGGTGCTGCCGACCACAACCGTTGGCTGGGCGAGCAGCGTGGCCAGGCCGTCCGTCGTCTCATACGCGAGCGCCTGGGGCGCAACATCGGCCATGTCATCGTGCACAACGAGGCTGCCCGTTGGGATGCCTTCTACGATGCCGTGGCCCAATGCAACGAACCCTGGCGCGACGAGGTCCTGCGCATCATCGACCTGCCTGCTTCGCAGGACGGTACGCGTTGGGACCATCGCGAACTCAAGCTCCGTGCCCTGCACGATGGTCAGGTGTGGCCCGATCTTCTTCATACGTTTCTCGCTCCCCTTCGAAGCGGGGCCACGGCCATCGTCAGCTGGCAGGGAGCCTGCGACACCGTTTTTGTGCGTGAGACCAACACCCTTGTCCATGTTCCCTCCGACAGCCTTTGTGAGGCCAACAACACCAACATGGCCCGCATCGCCGAGCAGGCCGTCAGCCGGTTGAACGAGGTGGATCGCCGCCCTGCCGTCATCCTTCGTTCCAACCTACTCCTTCTTGGCACTGCCACACCCAACCTGCAGGCCGAGTGGTCGCTCGACCACCGCGACCGCTGGAGCGTCAACCTGGAGGGCATCTGGTCGTGGTGGACGTTCTCGCACAATGCCTATGCCAACCAGATCATCTACGGTTCGGCCGAGATGCGCTACTGGCCCGGTCGCCGCAGCCGCCACCACACACTCGCCGGCTGGCACATCGGCCTCGGCGTGGGCGGTGGCTACTACGATCTGGAGTGGGACTCGAAGGGCTATCAGGGGGAGGTCATCATGGGATTCGTCAACATCGGGTGGCAGCACCGTTTCGGCAAGCGTCGCCAGTGGGCCTTCGATGCCGGCATCGGGCTTGGATACTTTCACTCTCCATACCGCCGCTACCACGGCAGTTCTATCTTTCCCGAGGGCTACACCGAACGCTACGACGATCACTTGATGTGGCAGGAGACGAAGCACTTCAACTGGTTCGGCACTCCGCACGTCAATCTTTCCATCGGATACGTCTTTCAGCCCCGCAACGGCGCTTACCGGCGTGCTGCCGCCATTCATCGCGATGAGATGAAACAAAGTTTTGCCGAGCCGGTGCGCCTCTTCGAGAAGTCGCGCTTGGCCGAACGCGACAGCGTCTATGCCTCCTGGTATCCCCTGTCCAAGGCCGAGCGCAAAGTTGCGCAGAAGGCCTATAAGGACAGCCTCGCCGTGGCCCGTGACTCGGCCCGTGCCGAGTCGCGCCACAAGCGCGAAGCCTACAAGACAGCGAAGAGAAAAAGAAGCGGACGAAGTGATGAAGTGAAGAGCAAGAAAGTTAAGGTAAAAAGTGATAAAGAAGAGGCCAGGAGGGCAAAGGCAGCGGCCAAGCAAGCCGCAATTGAGGCGAAGGCTGCCGCTGATGCCAAGGCCGATTTCGAAAAGGCCGTAGCGGCAAAGGAGAAGGCTGCCGCCAAGGAAGCAGCCAGGCAGGCGAAGGCAGCAGCCAAGCAAGCCGCAATAGAGGCGAAGGCAACAGCCGATGCCAAGGCTGACTTCGAGAAGGCCCGGACCAAGCAAGCCAAGGCCGAAGCCAAAGCCGAAGCCAGGGCCGCTGCCATTCAGGCAAAGGCCCTCAGGAAACAGGCCAAGAAGGAAAAGGAGAAAAAGAAATAATTCGTGAAATTCGTAGTAAAAAGCAATAATTCGTTTAATTCGTGAAATTCGTAGTCAAAAAAATAATTCGTATAATATGAAGTCCAAGGGCTTAGTCATACTACTCATCGCCGTAGCGTTCACGTCCTGTGAGCGTCGCGACCTCTACGTGTTCGGCGACGAGTTCCACTCCGTCACCCTCGATGTCGACTGGCGCGACTACGACGACCATGACCCGGGAGGTATGACCGTCTGGTTCTACCCCCTCGACGAGGCCTCCACGCGCACCGATGCCGAGCGCTACACCAATGTGCAGCACACTGCCTACCGCACCACCACGGCCAACGTGCGCCACCAGGAACTCTACATCCCCAACGGCCGCTACCAGACCGTCGTTGTCAGTTACTCGCCCGAGGAATACTCGCGCCAGACCTTCTACGACATGGGCAGCGTCCACGATGCACGCGTAGTGGCCACGCCGGCCAACTACCAGGCCAAGGACGTGCGCATCCCCGGTGCCTTCGTCTCCGACTCTGCCAACACGGCGGCCAAACTCATCCTCTTCGGCGACAGTGCCTGGAACAGCCGCATCACCCAGCGCCCCGAGAAGCGCGACGGCGGCTACTACACCATCGCATCGCAGCCCGAGGCCATGGCAGCCGACACGCTGGACAACCGCACCATCTTCTCCGGCTCCGACTTCGACGACTACATACCCTACAAGGAGCGCGACACCTACCAGCGCACCATCACCGTACAGCAACTCCAGTCTGTGCCCCACACCCTGGTGTGGACGCTCCGCATACGTGTCTTCGTGAAGGACGGTTTCGACTACCTGTGGCGCACACAGGCTTCGCTTACCGGCCTCTCCGACGGCCACTTCCTGGCTCGCCATGTCAACACCAATCAGGCCTGCCTCATCAACCTCGAGGAATGGAAGCATGAGCGCACGGGCGACAACCAGGGATGGCTCTCCTGCTCCCTGACGTGCTTCGGCGTACGTCCCTCCGCGGTCAGCGAAGACCGCGTGCTGCATCCCTCCGGCGTGGAGGGCAAGAGCCTCTACGACGGCACGGAGTGCGACCTCGGGGCCTACTTCACGGGCATCTGCGACAGCGAGGACCTGCGTCTCAACCTCGTCTTCGTGCTGCGCGACCAGGAGACCGTGCTCTCCCGTAGCTTCAACGTGGGCAATGCCGCCACCAGTTTCGACGACCAACTCGTCCTGCGCGTGGATGTCGGCGAACAGTTCTACGAGGATGAGGGCATAGAGGACATCGTCCTGCCCTACGTAGAGGCCCACGAGGGTGCCGGCTTCGATGCCGACGTCACCCCTTGGGAAGATGTCGAACCAGCAGACGTAACCATGTAATTATGAATTATTATTAACCCTTTTTTATTAACCCTTTTTATTAATTATTAATTTTTGAGATTATGAAAAAAAGTTTTTTGATTCTTGCGGCCGCAGCAGGTATGTTCGTCGCATGTACTAACGACGAAGCTGTTCTCGAACAGCCCGTCGCTCAGCAGGGTCAGACACCTGTAACCTTCGGTGCTTATGTAAATCGCGCCACAACACGTGCCGGTCAGGCTGGAGACCAGACTACAGCCACTCTTCAGGCTGCAACTGCTGACGTTACTCTGAGTGAGGGGTTCGCAGTGTTTGGTTACTACACCAACAATGAGAATTATTCTCAGTATGCTACTCCCAACTTCATGTACAACCAGAAGGTTTACGGAGATCCATTTGCTTACTCTCCTGTGAAGTACTGGCCTAATGAGTATGGAAATGTATCTGCCGCTGCCGGCGCATTCAGTGATGATGTTGACAAGGTATCGTTCTTCGCCTATGCTCCATATGTGGAGGTTGATCCCACGACGGGTATCGTAAAAGGTGATGAAGATGCAAAGGCTAATAACATCGTGCAGATTAGCCGCAACTCAGCCACTGGCGACCCCATGATTAAGTATGTGGTTGACGTAAGACCTGCTTCTTCTGTTGACTTGCTCTGGGGCGTTGCTCCTGCGACTTCCGACTATGAAACGATAGGCGGAGCAAAAGAAGCATCAGTAGTTACTGAAGGTATGCCCTACCTTAATTTGGCTAAGGCAGCAGATGATAAGAAAGTTGATTTCAACTTCAAACATGCTTTGGCAAAGTTGAATGTAACCATTGATGCATTGGTAGATGGAACAGAAGCTGTTGCTGCAGGCACAAAGATTTATGTTCGTAGCATCACCTTCACTGGACTGGCTACTAAGGGTGTTCTGAATCTGAACAACACAGCACCAGGTTCTCCTCTCTGGCTTGACTTTGATGGCCGCAATCCTATTGTTGCCAGTGCTGTTACATTCTACGATGGTCGTAAGGATGGTAAGGAAGCAATTGAGAATGGAGAGCAGAAGAGTGAACTGCCCGTTATGCTGAATCCCGCCCTCTTGCAGGATGCAGGTTCAACTGCTGGTGTTACTGCAACCCCTGTTAACCTCTTCCAAAGTGATAGTAAGGACGCTTCTATCTACGTTATCCCGACCAATGACGCTTTGGACGTAAGAATCGTCTATGATGTTGAGACCATAGACGGCAAATTGGCTACTTATATCGCAGATGGCGTAACTCATGGCAGCAGCATCGAAAATAATATCTACAAGGATGATGTATTTACAAGCATTGAGGCCGGCAATGCCTACACTCTGCATTTGCACCTCGGCATGACGAGTGTTAAGTTCGACGCAGTTGTAACCGGCTGGTCAGATCAGACGGCTGTTGATACCAACCTGCCTGGTACCCCCGTTGCTCCTTAATGATTAAAATAAGCAAAAGTTGATATGGATAATGTGATAAATAAACCTTTGAGTCTCGAATCGAAGAAGACTTTAACTCTATTCGTCTTTGGTCTATGCATAAGAGGACTCTTTGGTCTAATCTCCGATCCAAACAACTACGCTTTAGCAATCTCAGTCGTTGGAGTTTTACTCATAGGCGGATATTATCTTAACGAGAACTAATCTCTGGAGGATGAATACCTACTGTTAAATATTTCTCTTAGGTTAGTGGAGGGGGGTGCCTTTGGGTTCCGCCCGGGGCAGCCCCCTCCTTTTTCTCAGCGACTTGGGGATTCGCACCCCCTCCTCGCACTACCGTCGAATAAGAATCTGCACCGCGTTAATAGTGCAACAAACAGAAATATAGATGACGAAGACAGAAGACAAAAATGATCGGGAAACGGGCATGGCCCTGATAACCATAGTCCTGCTGGCCCTGGCACTGGCCCTGAGTCTGGTGGGTTGCACGACGGACGATACATTGACAGGTCCGACCGAAGAACCTGCCCAGGCCATCGCCTTTGGGGCATACCTCAACCGCAGCACCACGCGTGCCGGCGTCAACGAGGTGTCGCCCACCACACTGCCGTCCCAGGGGTTCGGCGTCTTCGCTTACTACACAGACGACAGCCAGTTCGAGGCCAACGGCTATGCACAGCCCAACTTCATGTACAACCAGCAGGTGACCTCTGACGATGGCGGCAGCACATGGGTCTACAGTCCCGTCAAGTACTGGCCCAACGAGACCGGAGCCTCGGCCACGAGTGCCGGCACCGACCGTCTCTCCTTCTTCGCCTATGCCCCCTACGTGTCCGTCACGCCCAGCACCGGCAAGGTAACCGATGACGACTCCTATGGCATCACTCGTCTGACACCCTCCAGCGCCACAGGCGACCCGCGCGTACGCTACTATGTCTCCTTCGATCCCGCCCAGACCGTCGACCTCTGTCGGGCCACCCCTGTAGAGAATCTGACCAAGCAGGCCATCTCCGAGAAGGTCTCCTTCAACTTCAGCCATGCCCTGGCCGCCCTCAACGTGCAGGTAGATGCCCTCGTGGATGCCACCTCGGCCTCCGCCGCTCCCGACCAGTACACCCGCATCTGGGTGCGCAGCGTCACCTTCGAGGGCTTCACCACCCGTGGCGAACTGAACCTCGTCGATGGCAAGTGGTACGACCTGGATGGTTGTGCCTGTGAATCCAACATCTCTTCCGTCACTGTCAACGATGGTCGTCGCGACGGACGCGAAGGCATGACGACCGCCCTCAACGAACAGAACGTCGGGCTCAATCCCGCCATCGTGCAGAGCGCCCCCTATGCGGTCTATCCATGGAATGCCGACACCTACAGCACCACGCCTGGCGTGACAAATACGCCGGTCAACCTGTTCAATAGTGTTACGGCCACGAAGCCCATCTATGTCATTCCTACTGGCGATGCCATACGCATCAACATTGTCTACGACGTGGAGACCTACGACCCGAAACTGAAATCCTGTCTCCTTGCTGACGGCCGCACCTGCGGTTCCACGGTGGAGAACAACCTCTTCGTCAACCTCTCCACCACATTGGCGGCCGGCAAGTCATACACCATCAATCTCCACCTGGGCATGACCAGCGTGAAGGCTGATGTATCCACCGTCGATTCCTGGCCTGCGGTTGCTGACGCTACTGCGTCGGGAGAGTTGAAGATTGAAAATTGAAGTAATTCGTGAAATCTGAAGTTAAAATAGGAATTGTGAAGACTGTTTTATATAAGATATTGCCCACATTGCTGTTGCTGTCCGCTTGTACGGCAAGTGACGACCAGTTACCCAGTCGCCCTGATGAGTCCAGGGCCATCGGCATCACTGCCAGCATAGCATCGGCCGACGAGTCGGACAGCGTCACCCGTACCTCAGCAACGGAGTACAACACCACCGAGGCTCTGAAGACTCTGGGCTTCGGCGTCTTTGCCAGCAACACGGGACTGCACCGCTACAGCGACAGCAACGTGTCGTCCAACTTCATGTACAATGAGCATGTGGAGTGGAACGCCACTGCCAGTGCCTGGACCTACAGTCCCATTAAGTACTGGCCCAACGGTGAGGGCGAGGCCAACACCGGCGACAACTCTGCCACCGGACAGTACGACCACTTCGTCTCTTTCTTCGCCTATGCGCCTTACAGCGACAACGACGGCTCAGCCCCGGCAACCAACTCTGCCGGCTACTGCATCCAGTCGTTCAGTCTGCAGCACGAGGTCACTAACCCCTGGCTCAACTATCGCCTCTATCCCCAGACCGATGCCGCCGATCAGGCGTTCCTTACGAATCAGGTAGACCTGCTCTGGGCCAATCCCCTCATCGACCGGACCAAGCAGACCACCACGGGACGGCTACCCTTCGAGTTCAAGCATGCCCTGGCCTGCGTCGGCGACAAGGTGACACTCAACGTCAGCGAAGCCATGAAGGCGACCGTGCAGGGCGAATACGCAGCCGCTGACGGGCAGATATCCAAGATAGAAGTGGCACTCACCAGTCTGCAGATAGACTACACCCTCACGCAGAAGGCACGCCTCGTGCTCTGGACCACCGCTGCAGCCTATACTGCCAACGAGGCCAACTGGCAACCCATCCTCAGCGAGAACTTCACCACGTCGCGCATTGTCCAATTCCTGAGAACCACGGATCCCGAAAAGGTTATCTACACCTACGACGGCAGTGATGCACCAGTGGCGGCCGAGTACGACGATAAAGGCGTCTTCTACATCCCCCTGCAGGTGGGCGGACAGCGGCAGACGGCCACCATTCGGGCCACCTATGTAGTCCGCGCCTATACCACGGCGGCTGGCGACCCCACCACCGTGGAGCGCACAACAGAGAGCGCCGTCACCCTCAATCTGGCCGACTACACCGCAGCGTATAAGCCAGGCAAGCGGCTCGATTTCGGCATCGAGGTCAACGAGAAGACCCTCCTCGTCAAGGCAGCCATCGCCAAGTGGGAGGACGTCAGCAGTACCTATCATGCACAATAACCTACGACAGAAACGTCAATATACAGTATATTCATGAACTACAAAAGCATAATCACTACGCTTACGGCCGTGCTGTTCGCAGCCTGCTCGCATGACGACACGTCCCTCGTGCAGCCCGGCATGCAGCCCTCCCCGTCGGAGGCAGCACCGCTGGAGGTGACTGCGGCATTGCCAGGCATGGAGGTGAGCGGACAGACACGTGCCTCTGAGACGATGTGGGACAAGGGCGACGACATCGGCATCTTCGCCGTCACGGCCGGTATGCTCTACAACCCCATCGCCGGTGGCACAAACATACACTACCGTGCCAGTCAGGGGGAGGAGACACAGCCTGCCGACACCTACTATGTCCCCTTCGCAGCATACGACAGTCCCATTTATCTGCCCACCGACGGTTCTGCCATCGATGTCTATGCTTACTACCCCTACATCCCGACGGCCCAGTTGACCAATCCCGGTGCACATCCCGTGGATATCACCGACCAGGCCACGCAGTCCGCCATCGACTTCATGGTTACGGGTCGCACGCCCACCACCACGCAGGGCGGTTCCACCCACATCTCTGCCCTTAATCCTTCCTGCGAACTGCTCTTCCGTCACTGCTTCACGAAGTTGCAGTTCAACCTTGCACCGGGCACGGGCATGACTGAGGACGACATCACGGGTGCCACCGGTGGCAATGTCACCACACTGGCCTTGCAGACCGGGCTCGCCTTCAAGACCAAGGGCTTGCTCAATCTCTATACAGGTGACGTTGCCCCCCTGGCCACCGATGCCGGTTCTGCCATCAGTCCCGTGGAGATAACCCCCGCAGTAGCATGGCCAGGCACTGGAGGCTACACGACGGCAAAGACCTTCGAGGCCATCATCCTGCCCCAGGCCGTGCCTGCCAACATGGTCACCATCACCATCACCGGTGCCTCCACCCATGCCGACTACACCTTCACCATACCCGCCACTACCTATGAACCCGGCAAGCGCTACATCTATAATATCGTGGTAGATCCCGCCCAACTCGCTGTGACCGCAGCCATCGAGCCTTGGATCATCGGAGCAACGTACAACGGCATAGAGGCGGAGTGAGAGAGTTAAGAAGTGAAGAAATGAGAAAGTGAAGAAATAATAAATTATAAATGATTACAACTATGAAAAAGTATCTTATCCTTTCAGCTGCAGTACTTGCATTTGCAGCATGCCAGAACAGCGATGATGCAGTCATCGAATCCAACGACCTCGTCCCCCTGCAGGTCTCAGTCGCTAACCTCGATGTCACGCAGAGTGTCGAGACACGTGCCGTCAACAGTGCATGGGAGGCAGGTGACAATATCGGTCTTTTTGCAGTACAAACGGGAACTAACACAGCCCTTGCTGCCCAGTGTAATCCCAACAACGTGAAATACCAATTCAATGATGGAACTAATTATGAAACATCGGGTCCGACATCATATAGAACGTTTGCTGCAAACACAACTCCCGTTTACCTGCCTGCCAATGGCGAAGCCATTGATGTTTATGCCTATTATCCTTGGGTAACAGGTAAAACTGTTGCCGCTCATACGCATTCAATTAGCGTTGCAACCCAAACCACCCAAAGCGCCATTGATTGGATGTATACGGGAAAGACAGATAAAATGGCTCATAGCGGTGATGGTGCAAGCAAGCCTATCACTAAGAATAATGTTTATAGTGATGGTGTGCAGACAGCCTGTGAACTTCTCTTCACCCATGCACTGACGAAAGTTCAGTTCAACATCGTACACGGCACAGGTATGGAGGCTACCGATATTACTGGAAGCACAGTCTCCCTCTCGATTGCTGGTATGAATACGACTGCAACCTTGGATCTTTTTACAGGTGCTGTCTCAGGTTTGGGTGATGTCGCTGCCATCAGTCCTGTTCAGATGGGAACTGCTGCAACAGGTTTTGATAAATCTTTCGAGGCGATTATCCTGCCTTATACAACCGTTGCGGCCCATGAAGTGACTATTACGATAGGTTCTGCTACATACAAATTCAACATCGCAAGTGGTACAGCCTTTGCCGCTGCCAATAAGTATATCTACAACGTTACTGTTAATGCTGCTTCGCTTACTGTAACTGCTGCCATCACTCCGTGGGGCACTACTACGGCAACCGCAGTTACTGCCCAGTAATCAAACAATATGAAGTGGACGCGATGCTTGCGTCGCGTCCACGTACAAGTTTGGTCTCGAAGGGCCATACTACAAAGAATGCGCGATATGATAAACAGAAACAAACGAACAGTACCCTTTCTGGTCTCCCTCGTCTCTGTGCTGACAGTCCTCATGCTGACGGCCTGCACTGCCGAAGGTGACGGCACTCCCGGTCCGTCTCCCGACGGACTCGTGCCCCTGCGCATCACTGCCGCCACTGCCGATGTCTCCATGCAGCAGACCACTCGTGCCGACAACTCCACATGGGACGCTGCCGACCAGATAGGCGTCTTCTGCACCAACACGGCCACAACCACCGTATACACCAACCAGGCCGCCACGCCAACTCCGTGCACGAATCTGGCATACACCTTCAACGATGGCACCAACTATGAGACCAGTGGCTCCGATTACCGTGCCTTCACCGGACCGACCGTCTATCTCCCTGCCAACGGCGCGGGCATCGACGTCTATGCCTATTATCCCTATCGGAGTGGAGCCACCGACCTCACGGCCATCCCCGTCGATGTGTCTACGCAATTCGAAGGCTCATTGTCCGATCCCACGAACCTCGAGCCGAAACTGAAGGAAATCGACTTCATGGGCGCCAAGGTGGAAGACCGCAAGTTTAATGCCAGTGAGGCCCAATTGCTGTTCAGTCACAAACTGGTGAAACTGGTGTTTAACCTGACTGCCGGAGGTACACTCACCGCAAACGATATCGGGAAAAACCCAAAACTGGAGGTCTTTATCAACGACTACAATACAGGTACCTACAACCTTAATACTTCTGCATTCACGTCAACAGGCAGCAAGGCCAACATCTATGCCTGTCCCATTGTGACCACGGTGGGCGCAGTCTCTACATGGAGCCGCTTCGAGGCCATCGTGTTGCCGACAACGGGTTCTCATACGGTAAACATAAAAGTGAGCGATGATAACGATACCGGCACTTTCTCCTTCACAACGGATGTAGCCTTCGATGCCGGAAATGCATACGAGTTCAATGTTATAGTAGATGGCCGGGAGGTAAAACTGAACTCCGTCACTATCAAGGATTGGCTGGTTGCTCCTGATGTCAAGACAGGTGATAAAGGCATAGAGTTCAGACCTTGATGGAGACTAATTGTGATATATGATAAGAGGTATGAAAGATATTGTAAATAGATATAGGAACAAAACACGCATGTTGCGCCATGCAGCACTCCTGTTTGCCGTTGCTGGCCTGTGGGGGTGCTCGGCCGATGATGGTGCTGCACCTGCCGACGGTTCGGCTGATGAGATACGTGTCCTGGTAAACGGCCTTGCCCCCATGTACGAGGGCACGCGTGCCGCCAACACCTTCGAGTCCAATGCCGATCTGACAATCTCTGCCAAGGGCGGCAGTCGGTTTACGCTGAGTGCCTATGATGCAACAAGCGGAAGCGCATATATCGATGCCGAGGATATGCAATACTTTACCGACAACGGCACATGGCTCTTCCACGACTATAGCAGCAACAAATATATCCGCTACTTCTGGCCTGAGAGCGAATCAGCCGCATACAACTTCTTTGCCTACATGCCATCAAAGAACAGGGAGGCTGGTACACCAATCGTTACGGATATCGACTATATCACGGCTATAAACTATAACGGTGGCACTCCGACGTTTACCTGTGCTGACCTGCCCCTCACCAATGGCTGGCAGGATGGACTGCCCCTCACCTATACCGGGCAGGATGGACTGAAGGAGTTCGTCTATGCCTACACCGCTGGTCAGACTAAAGAAAGCCAAGGATCCACTGGCGTCAGTTTGCAGTTCCTGCATCCCTTTGCAGCCATCAGTTTCAAACTGACCAAGGCCCTGCAGCGCCTGGTGCTCAACAGTATCACCATCAAGGATATATACAATAGCGGTACGGCCACCTATAATGCCACTGGACCTACAACCACTTGGGCGACATCAGGTTCAACGGGCGACTTTGTAGTCACCGTAGGAAGGAAAATGGACACCAACTTGTATCTGGGCCTCATTGACGGTCCTTTCCTTGTCGTGCCGCAGGAATTCCCTTCAGGACATACCATCGAAGTGAATGTGGACTATGATAATGCGACCAATAAGTGGCCGGCCGCCTATGATGATAAGACCATCTCTGTTGCTATTCCCTATGCCACGCTCAACGGCTGGCTGGCAGGCTACAAGTACACCTACCTGATAGACCTTGACGAGGATACAGATGCCATCACCATCCAGAATATCTCGGTGGAGCCGTGGGAAGGGAAAGGTGAACATACAACAGCAAACGTAGAGTAAGACCATGAAGAAAAAGATATACTATATCATGCTGGGCATACTGCCAACGCTGTGGGCCTGTCAGGCCGACGAACTGCAGATGCCTGCCAGTGATGCAGCCGCCACCGTTACGCTCCGTACCGACATCGGAGCCTTGCAGACCCGTACACCCTACGAACTGACAACTCCGTCGTCAGAAAAACCTCTGGATGCCACGGTATGGGTTTCCACCACTGCGGGCACCTTTGCAGATGGGAGTGCAGACGGCAGTGATGGAACTACTGTTTCCAAACACGTCGATGCACACTTCATTTCCGGAACTTCCACACTGACGGGCGTGAAGTATCCGCACACCGTAGTAGGCGCCGTGGTCAATAAGCCCGCCGTCTACTTCATTGGGTTATATCCGCAATCATGGTCAACCACAGACGGGACATCTGCCACCCACTTAGTTACGGGAAAGGATGATTTGCTCTACGCTCCTCTGGTGACGGGCGAATATGCCACGGCCATGCCTCCTGAGCTCCATTTCTATCACCTGCTCACGTGGCTCCGCTTCAAGGTAGTGGCCGACGATGCTGAGGTGCGCGATGCCTGGGGCAAACTGACGAGCATCCAGTTGAACGCACAGCCGACGAGCGTAAGTCTCGACCTCTCCGCAGCCCCGGCTGACCCGATAAAGACCAATGTCTACAGTAAACTTACGTTTAAGGGTAGCAGCACCATGAGCCTCTATGGCACTGGCACCAATACGACCTTCCCCGCAGCCGACTACACCCTGCCCACAACGCCGATGGAGGTGGCCTACGTGCTGTGCCGGCCCGTTGTGGCTACGAACGCGCTTGACAGTTACGAATACACACTCACGCTCTCGACCGAACACCGCAGCAACGTGACGGTGAACATCGACCTGAAGGATGCTGTCGATGCGTTCTATTCGGGCAACACCATCGGGCAGCAGTTCGAGGTGACGTTGCGCTTCACGATGGGCAAGACGCTGGCTGTGGCCACACAAGTCACCGGATGGAAGTTCAATGGCTATGGCGATGCCGAGGTTGACGAGCAAATCTGAGGAACAACAAAATGAGGAACATGAAAGATATGAAACTACGATATTTTTGTGCTGCAGTAGCCTTGTCGCTGCTGGCCTCGTGCAGTGACGGACCTGACGAGACCATAACCGGCAGCGCAGGCAACCGCGTGCAACTGAGTGCCAACGTGGAGGGTATGACCGTCAGCACGCGAACAGCCAGTGTGGCCGTTCCCTACACTGCCACAGCCCCGACGGCAGAAAGTCCGCTCCCGGTTGCCTTGTGGTTCTCCACCACCAGTGGCACCTATGATGACTCGCCTACTGAGTACGACAACACCGTGACGTTCAAGAATACCCTGTTGACCTTCCCCGATGAGGATGTAACCTATCCCGATGCTAATGACCCCATCTATTGTGTGGGCCTCTATCCGCAGACAGGGTGGAGCCGCGCGTCGGGTAACACCGTGGCCAGTCATGCCATCGATGGAACGGAGGATCTGATGTTTGCCCCCCAGAAATCGGGTTCGCTCAGCAGTAAGTTCAACAGCACAGATGCAGACAAGCACTTGCAGTTCGGTCACGTGCTGACGTGGCTGCGCGTGGCCTTCAATGCCTCTTCCCACGATGCCATTGCCATGTGGGGCAATGTCATCAAGGTGGAGATTCTCAACCCCTACAAAACCGTGGACATTAATTTGTCGTCTGGTGCTCCGACCTATAACGGGTCGTGGGAATATCTGGCGACCTACGATGACGCCATAGGCATGCCGTTGCAGACAACGCTGCAGACTGCCGGTTCGGTGTTCTGTGCACCGCCCGATGCGGTCGGTGAAGGGAGTGATGCAAGATATAGTTATACCGTCCGCGTAACGATGAAGGAACCGTCGGGCACAGAAGTTACAAAGGAAGTCAGTTGCACCCTGGCAGATACTGGCGGCACTCCGATTACCAATCAGGCCAACGTGATAGGCAAGGAATACGTGCTGACACTCATCTTCAATCCCATTGCGACGATTGACGGCATCTGTACCTTAGAAAACTGGAAAGACGAAACGGTAGAAATTTATCCTTAATCCTAAGCAATCAGAAGAAGACAATGAAATATACAGCAGGAAACATAGCACGCACTGCGGCCATTGCTTTGGCCGTAGTCGTTTTGGGCAGTTGCAGCGACGACCTCGACTTTGGCTTCAGCAACAGGCCCTCGGACTACATCAGTTTCTACGTCGGCGACGATTCGATAAGCAGCACCGGTATGACACGCGGAACGACCACCCACCTTGTGTTTGAGGATGAAGAATGGTCCGTCTCCGATGAGGGAGCGGCAACCCGAGCCACGCCCATCACCACCCTTGCCAATGCAGGAACGGTAGGCGTGACTGCTTTCAAGGATGCGGAATCATCAGCGATTACAGAACTGAATAATACGGATTTCTCCTTCGACCAGGATTTGCTGGAGCCCACGGACAGTCCCGTGCCATGGTCGAAAGCCGGCAGCGAGAAAACCACCTTCTATGCCTATGCACCGAAGGATTTTATTGGTACATATGCCACCCTTGGTGCCACGGGTACGCAAATCACATACACAGTGCCTGCTGACGTGGCGGAACAAAAAGACCTGCTCACGGCCAAGAAAGAGGTTCTGGCTGCCAACTACAGGCAGAGTGTTCCCCTCGACTTCACCCATGCCCTGACGGCCGTCCGCTTCAAGATTGGCTTTGCCTGTGATGTCAAGAGCATCTCCATACAGGGTGTCTATAATCAGGGAACCTATACCATAGGGGGAGATTGGTCGGGTCAATCGGGTACGGCCACATACACCTTTGATCTTAATACTAGTTTTGCAGAGAATGAATACCTTACAACAGACGAACAGACCCTGATGCTCATTCCGCAAACCCTGCCCGCGGGGGCTAAGATTGTATTGACAAAGAATGATGATACTACCATCGAGGCTACTATAGCAGGAAACGAATGGAAACCTGGTCGCCGTATAACATATATAATCAATGATGCAGAACCAAACTATATCTACTTCGATTTGGCTTTAGGTAACGTAACAATTAGTAGCACTGGATATTCCGGTAAGGTATATAAGAACATAAATACGACACCTGAAGTGGTTTCTATAAGCGGTACTCATTCTTCTAATAATAAATATTATATATTTCAGACTTCTACAATAGAAGGCAGTCCGGCATATAAAAAAGGATGGAAAGGTGAAATACAAAGTACAGGACTACCAATAGAAGGAAGTGGCGTAACTATACAATTACCAGATTATAATTCTTGTCCATTAAAGTCACCTGACGGAAAACAATTATGGAGTGATTATATTACAGGCAATAAACATTCTGAAAATATTATTGATTTGTGGAATGACAACGCGTCCGCTCATCCTCTTGTAACCCAGCAGAAGAGGACAGGTAGTATACATAAAATGTTGTTTAGTGGAAAGAATATTGATTTAACGATAGATAATATTTGGTGTAGCACATCCATAAATTCAGTCGCCGATGCACCTCTACGTCTTAATGCGAATGGTAGTATGACATTGAGATTAAAAGGTGACAATTTCATTCATCGAATATTGTTCGATATTCCTTATGATAATGGAGATTATTTTAAAATAACAAGTTATAGTGGCGATAAAAGTGAAGAAGGTTCACTGACCGTAACTCCAAACGCCAGATTACCACATGGAGGAAATTTTGAGAATAATTTTGGGCCAATTACAAGCCAAACGACATATGGTGATCAATATGGATTGTCTTTCGACGGAGGGACAGTTTATGCAGCAACACCTATAAGTTTTAAAAAACAGGCTTTTTCTTGGGCTTTAGGTGGTGTCGGAGGTGGCTCACATGCACATATGCACATGTCTATTAATGGTGGTGTGTTGACATCAGTTGCTCATTCTACAGGTGCTGCCATTGGAGGTGGAGGTGGAATGTTGGCGCAAGGTGGCTCTGGATATATAAATATAACAGGAGGAAGGACATATGCTTACCAATATGGGGTTATTTCGGATGTTGATAAGACTGGACAAAGTCCATATCCCTTTGATTTTAGATATCCAGTTACAAGTACCGCCATTGGTGGTGGTAGTTGTTTTTGTGGAGTAGCAAACGAAGGTAATGTCACGATATCTGGTAATGCTTACGTATATGCTGAAAGTGTAGGGGGCATTGCTATAGGAGGTGGTAGTTCAGGAGGATTAAGAGGAGGAAATTCAGAAATTACAATTACAGGTAATCCAACGGTTATAGCAAAAAGTATTCCAGGCTATATTAGTGAACCCCACGATGGAAATACACGATGGGTAGAAGCTGGTACTGCTATAGGAGGTGGAAATGGTGGAGATGAAAATAAAAAAATCATTAGCGCAGCATGGGGCTCATATCCCGAAGACGTTGCATCTGGTGGAAATGCAACGGTTAATATATATGGGGGTAAGGTCTATTCAGGGTCAATTGGTGGTGGTAAAAATGGAACTGATGAAAGTGGAAATGCTCGTAGTCTAGGTTCTGCCACTATCAATATCACTGGTGGCGAAGTTCAAGGCCAGTTCATCATGGCAGCAGGCGCTTCAACCCCTCCGACATTTACCATGACAGGTGGCACTATCAACAACAGCAGATTGAAGCCCGCCAATGAATTTTACAAGGTAAGGGATAATGGTGGTGCCGTTTTTATGGAGGACGGAACATGCACCATCTCTGGTGGCACCATCAAGAACGCTTCGGCAACGAAGGGCGGTGCCGTCTATATCGAGGGAAAGACAAGTACCGTTAGTTTTACCATGAGTGGTAGTGCGGAGATATTAAACTGCACTTCGACTGAGAATGGCGGAGCCATCTATCTGGAGGGCGGTGATGTAACCATCGATGGTGGTACAATAGATGGAAATCTGACCTCCGGCAGCGATGGCGGTGCCATATACATCAATAAAGGCTCCTTCACCATGACCAATGGAGAAATCAGCAACAACCATTCGGCAACGCGTGGCGGAGGTGTTTTTGTTACCTCTGCAGATGCTCCCCCCACAGTGACTGTCACCGGTGGTTCCATCCATCATAACACCTGCGACACCTACGGAGGCGGTATATGTGTATATCCGTCATCGGGTGTAGCCTCGAATGTGACGATTGGTACATTGGGAGTTAATACTGCTCCGGATATCAATAACAATACGGCAAAGGGTGCGGGTGGCGGTCTGTATGCCAATGGTGAGAAGGCCGTGATAACCATCAATGGCGGACAGTTCCGCGACAACTATGTGACGCCCTATACGCCAAATCAGGACGTGGCGAACGAGGGTGGAACGGTGACCCTGAACGGTGGCGTGGTGACGTCCGTCAATGTCACCTACAATGCCAACGGCGGTATGTTCACCACAGGATTCGGCACGACGGTGAGGATAGTGAAAGACACGAATTCCACACTGACACTGCCTACCTCGGCCAACGTTGAGCGCTCGCCCTATACCCTGGCGGGATGGACTGACGTGGAAGGTTCCAGCACACCAAAGTATAGTCCCGGACAGAAAGTGCTGATGAACATCAGCAGTGATGTGACACTCTATGCCGTATGGGAGTGATGGAGTGATGGAGTGATGGAGTGAGGAAGTGATGAAGTCTGCGAGTAAGCGAGGGCAATGCCATGCTTGCATGGGCAATGCCGAGTGGGGGCAGACTCGACCGAAGGTCAAGTGAGGAAATCGTGCCCCACCTGGCTCAAAGCGATCTTTAACATACTGACACAAAACGCCGCAAAAGTTTGGCGGATTCATGGAAATGACGTATCTTTGCCGTAGAAAATAAAAGACTGAAGAATATGGAGACTGTAGCACGTACATGGAAGACCAGGACAGGAGGAATTCAGAAAAGTCCTAAGCAGTGCAAAAATATGAGGGGGGTAACTCCCGAGGAGGCTTATCGCATTATTTGCGATGACATCAGAGCCATCTACCGTGAACCATGACGGACTCTGGATATAGATATATAATAATGCCACGTGCCTTGCAGAAGATGCGCACCTTTTATATCAACGTGGCACGTAAGTATCTTCATCTCATTATCGTGGCAGATGCCTGCCATGCGCAAAATATGAAATAGGTATTAACCCGAGAAACAGACTTTTGCGGCACCCCGCTTCTCACGACGAGAGGCGGGGTGCTTTGTGTCGAAAGATATTGAGAAAATGAACAGACAGATATTCATAGACTGGCGCCGCGAGCGATACCTGGGAGGACGCTACGGCCAGAAGGAGGAGACC
>ODAJ012191491.1_pt1 | contig 57184 bp, 42 predicted proteins | sample 1539241 | NCBI WGS metagenome assembly ODAJ01 (sample SAMN02144231, study PRJEB22623) | gut metagenome | biome: sheep rumen | host: Ovis aries | place: New Zealand | reverse complement strand
TCCGCAGGGCGATGCCCTGGGCTGACGTATCGTTGCCCCTTCGGGGTGTAGGGAGCCTAACGTTCAGGCGGATATGTTATCCGCCTGAGTCGAGGCCCCCCCAACCCCTCCCAAAGGGAGGGGGGATGGTGACGGTTAGAAGTTAGACGGTTAGTTGTGAGAGAATACTGAGCCTCGTTCAGGCTCCCTCCCTTTGGGAGGGCTGGTGTGGGCTCCTCTTTGTTTATCGGATAATATATCCTCATACTCCATGCAGGCGGATAGCATATCCGCCTGAACACGTTCGGGCTGGGTGGTGTAGTTATTGCGGATAGCATATCCGCCTGAACGCGTGGCTGGGGAGCTATGGGAGGGTTGGAGTTGAGCGGCGGCCTGAAGGGCCAACAATCAGTCAGCCCAAGGCATCGCCTTGGGTCTTTGTGTCATGTGACAATTCGCCCCGAAGGGGCAAAAGAATATATCACGGATGTGCTTCTCGAAGGCTGGAGCTGCCGCATTGAATAGCATGAGCTACCGCGCAAAAAGTAAAACAAGTTGTTTTGGTCTGCAATAAGGGCCAAATTGCAATGCAATAAGTACCAAATCAGAGACCAAAACAAGTTGTTTTACTTTTTAGAGGGTAGCGGACGGTTTCGAGAAGGGGGCTTATTCCGGTTTGTCAGCTATTTTATTTCGCTTAGATAGCTATTTTATTTCGGTTAGTTAGCTATTTTATTTCGGTTAGTTAGCTATTTTATTTCGATTGGATAGCTATCTTATTTCGATTGGATAACCATGTTGTTTCGACACTTTAGTTGAGTTTTTTAGACAATTCGCCTAAGTTTTTTAACGTAGAAAAACTTTAAAATCTATTAAATTTTGGGCGCAGACAAATCCGTGTTCGTACACGGAAAACAGCTCCGAAGCACCGTCTCAACGGCTGAAACGGCGATTTTAACATTTTGTTAGACTTGTGAATAGTTGTAAATACCTATTTTTATAAGTGTTTGATATTAAGTATATTTGCAACCGCAAAATAACAATCACCTTTTCGATTATGATTTTCAAGAAGATATTTTCAATCCTTTTTATTAGTTCAATGTGTGTGACGGCATCGTTTGCCGACAACGAAATCAATCCCGAAAACAAGCCAGCAGAAGAAGAGATGGGCGAGCCCATGGACTGGTATGACGAGGAGTCTGAGTTCGAGGCTCTGTTCTCAGTCACCGGCGACGACATTCTCTCGTCAGCAATGCGCTATATCGGCACACCGTACCGCATGGGAAGCACTGGTCCGAGCTCGTTCGACTGCTCTGGTTTCACAAGTTACGTGTATCGCCAGATGAACATCAACCTCAACCGCACGTCGCGTGCTCAGTACACTCAGGGTGTGGCAGTGTCGAAGGATGAGCTTCGTCCCGGCGACCTGGTGTTCTTCGGCAGTCCCCGTTCGGGTGCCGGCGTAGGCCACGTGGGCATCGTCTACGAAGTGGAAGACGACGGCGACTTCAAGTTTGTCCATGCAAGCTGCAAGCGCGGTGTGACAGTGTCGAGCATCAACGACGGTTACTACGCGCGCAAGTATCGCGGAGCACGCCGCATATTGGCTTTTTAAAGCTATTCTCTCACCGCTACAGAGTCACCCCTTACGACAAACACGCCTTCAAAGCCCGCTTTGAGGGCGTTGTTCGTTATGGAGTCAACCTTGTGGACATCCTGTTCGGAGATGTTGATGCCCTCGCGGTGGAGCGGCCACCTGTATCCCGTCTCGTATTCCACGGCTTCTCCGTTAGAGAAAGCATCGATAGGCGTGACGCAGAAGAGCGAGAATTTGCGCTGATTGCCCTCGATGTTGATGGTGAAACTCTTGTTTATTGGTTTCCTTGCCTGCGAAATCACCTGTAAAGCCATTCTTTTCCCCGTTCTGCTTGTTTCGATAGCTTTCACTGTATGGTGGGCATCGGTGATGATAAAAGCCAGCAGAAACAAAAAGAAAGCCCTCTTCAGGCGGTGCGGATTGGGGTAGAGGTCAATCACCGAAGCCAGTGCCAGTGACGCAACCGACAGTCCGGCATAGGTGTGCATGGTGCTTATGGCGGTGACGAGATGTGGCGACATCACTACTATGTAGGCTCCGAGGAGCATAAGAACCCTTATAGAGAACCATCGTGGCAGCCTTCTGACGAACAGCAGCCACAGCATTGGCATCGCGAGCAGGGCTGTTGCGGCGAGCATCAGGTAGCTGCGGCTGGGCTCGTGTAGCAGACTGACATAGTCGACGGGTATCCACGTGTATGCCACAAGCATCAGTGTGCGGCTCAGCCGGTAGAGGATAGTGGCTGAGAAATACTCGTTGTTGATGATTTCATGGTAGGGGATGGACAGCCTTATAGCCGCATAGAGGCCTGCTGTGAGTATTCCCGTGGCCACATCCTTGAGAAACTGCCACAGCGAAGAGCTCTTGAAGGCTCGCACCACCACCGGAGCAGCCACTGCCCAGGCCAGTCCGTTCTCCTTGGCGAGGGCTGCTGCCATCACCATGAGCATGAAGAGCGGGTAGCGTGGGGTGCCTTTCACCGTGAGCAGCACCCACAGCGAGAGCAGTCCGAACAGGTGGGCGTAGGTCTGGTTGAGTCCGTCGACGCTGAGCACGGTGCCGAGCATTGCCGGCGAAAGATAGAAAAAGATGGTAGCTATGTTTGCGGTGAGCTCCTGAAAATTGAACTTTCGGCATATTCTGTAGACCATAAACGTATTCAGCGCGTGTCCTGTGAATATGCAGATGTGGTTCAGGGTAGGGAAGAGTCGGTAGTCGAGAGCCACTACGTAGCCCATGAGCGCATCGAGCGGTCGCCATACCACTCCCCAGCGGAAGAAGAACTGCTGCCACTCGGGATTGAAGTTGGGCGACGACAGGGTGCTCCAGTCGTCGTAGGTGGGCAGCACGTTGACGATGGCATAGATGAAGAGAGGCATCGTCAGCACTGCCACCACGAGCGATATGTTTAGTTTTGAGAGCTTCACGGTAAACTTTTTCTGAAGTGAGGGGAGAGATGTTATGGGGTGAGAAGATAGTCGACGGTTTGCTGCCAGACGAATGTCATTTCTGGCGAGCTACCTGATTATGGCAATCTTAGTCACCGTTCCGCTGTCGCCATTCTGCGTAGCTGTGTTGACAAGGTAGACTCCGCTTGCCACGCGCTTTCCGTCGAGGTCGGTGCCGTCCCATGTGAAGAGTCCGCCGTTGCTCTTTCCCTGAGCCACGAGCCGTCCGTTTACGGTCAGTATCTTCACGTCGGCGTTGTAGGTCAGTCCGCACACGGTGATGGGTCCGTTGTATTCGGCCTTGACGGGATTGGGATAGGCATATACGTTGTCGGCTGTCATCTCCTCAGCCGGTGTCACGGCATCGCTCATATACGAGCATAGACCGTTCTCAGTGGCAAAGAACACCTCGCCGGTGGTGTTGTTTACCTCAACGGCAATCACCTGGTTTGAGAGCAGTCCGCTGTTTTCCTCGGTGAAATGATGCACTTCGGTCATGTTGTCGGCACTGATAAGGTAGACTCCCTGGTTTTTGGTGGCGAACCATTTGCGGCCTCCACCGTCGACCTTCATGTCCGAAGTGTTTACGTTGGCAAGCAGATAGTCTGCCAGGTCGGTGCCGTCGTTGCGCGGCACCTTCACTTGCTGGAAGATGGCTTCATTGCTTGGTAGTGACAGCTGGTCTGGTTCGAGCATCAGCGGACCGGCTCCCGTGCCCACCCAGATGTTGTTGTTCTTGTCTTCGGAGAGTGCTCCTATGACCTCGGGCGACAGCGTTGCGCCGTCTTCGTTTACGAAAGGATAGTAGCGTTTGGTCTCTTCGGTGGCTGGATTGAAGCTCACGAGTGCCGGCACACGGTAGAAATCATTGTTGAACCACAGTATGCCTCGGCTGTCGAACATAGGTTTCACCATGTTCTCCATGGCGCAACCCTCGTAGCTGTCGAGCAGACTGTTGTGGTATCCGGTCCATTGTCCGCTGGCCGAACGCTTGAACAGCGAGGTGTTGCGGCCTATGCTGTTGAGCGCCCACAGGTTGCCTGCGGGGTCGAAGGTCAGTCCTGTCACCATGACATAGTTCTTGGTGCCGGCAGGCACGGTGGCTGCCACGGTCAGAGGAGAGTTGTCGATGTTGTAGTTTGTCACGAAAGCACCGTTCTTGAATTCATAGATGCCGCTCATCGCGCCCACGAACACGTTGCTCTCGTCGAGCGGATTGACCGCCAAGGCATAGAGGTTTTTGTATAATAAGCCTGTTTTCTGCTGCAGGTTGTCCTCGAGATATGTCCAGTTCTCGCCGTCGAAGATCTGCACGTAGCCAACTTTGTTTGTTCCGCTGGTGGTGTATAGCTTTCCGTTGTGGAAGCGCATCACACCGATGTAGTTGTGTTTGGGTCCGTCGGGATTGAGTGTTTGTACCAGCGCCAGCAGTTCGGGGTCGAGCGTTCGGGTGCGCTTGGTGTATTCGCCCATGCGTTTCCAGTTGTTCTTGTCGAGCAGGTTGTCGGTCAGCGTGGCCTGGTAGAGTCCGTTTGTGCTCGATGCGGCATAGATATACTGGTCTTCGATGTAGCAGTAGTCCACGCGGAAGCCCAGCTGATAGGTGTCGCTTATCTCCACCTTTGTGGTGTTGAGCTTCATTATTCCGAAGCCGGTGGCGATGTAAGCATACTCGTCGTAGATGGATATGTCGTAGATGGTTTTGTCGCCGGTAATCGACTTGGTCTTGTAGTCGGAGATATTCTCCACCGTTCCGTCGCTGCCGAGCAGGTCGAAGTTGAAGTTTGAGTAGCTTATCAGCAGCTTCTTGCTCTGGGCGCAATACCTTATGGTCTTGATGTTGCAGTCCGAGAGCTGGCGTATTTTGTCGTAAGTGGTGATGCTGTTGTCGTTTTTATTGTAGCTGTAGAGGTTGTTCGATGCCAGCACATAGAGCGTGTTGCCGGCTTGTTCGATCTCCGTCACGTCGTAGTACGACAGATATGATTTCCATTGTCCCATGCCGCTGGCCTTGGCAGTGTGGGTGCCAAGGGCGAGCAGTGCTGCTGTGAGCAGTAGGTTTAGTATGTTTCTCTTCATCACCTGTTGATTTTTGTGTCAGTGTTGTTGTCTTATGAACTCGGCAAAAGCTGCCACGGCGCGTGCGCGGTGGGATATGCTGTTCTTTATCTCCATGCCTATCTCGGCAAAGGAGTGGTCGTAGCCTTCGGGTACGAATATGGGGTCGTAGCCAAATCCCTCGCTGCCGTGCTTCTCGTGGGCTATCTTTCCTTTGACTGTTCCCTCGAAAGTGTAGGTCAGCGGATGGCTATCGTCACCGTCGGGGTTCTTCTTTATAAACGTGATAACTGTGCGAAATTGTGCATTGCGGTTGTTTTTTCCGTTCATTTCGCGCAGCAGTTTGTTCATGTTGGCCTCGCTGTCGTGGTCTGTTCCCTCGGCATAGCGTGCGCTACGGACGCCCGGCTGTCCGCCGAGAGCCTCTACCTCGAGGCCCGTGTCGTCGGCAAAGCAGTCGATACCGTAGTTGCGGAACACGTATTCTGCCTTCTCGCGCGAGTTCTCCTCCAGCGTTTCGTGGGTCTCGGGTATGTCTTCGTGGCAGCCTATGTCGGCGAGCGAGAGCACCTGGAAGCCTTCGCCGAGTATGCTGCGTATCTCTTCGAGTTTGTGACTGTTGTTTGTTGCGAATACTATCTTCATGATTGAGGATTGGTGTTGGGTGATTGGTGTTGTTCCTTTCCATGTTCCCCTCCCTTGTGGAGGTGTTTGGGGTGGGTATTTGGTGATTGGGGTGGGGCAGCGCCTTTCTTTTTGTTTTTTGGCAGGCGCACTTTCATCTCGTCGAAGCCCTCGCCGTAGACTCCGATTACTGCGCTCTGGCTGACGAAGGCGTTAGGGTCTATCATCTTGATAAGGCGGAACATATACTGGCTTTCGTTCTTCTTGGCCAGTATGCAGAGCACTTTCATCTCCTGCCCGGTGTACCATCCGTGTCCGTCGAGTATGGTTACGCCGTGGTTCATCTGCGTTCCTATGGCATTGGCTATCTCCATGTGCTTGCGCGAGAATATCATAAACTGCACCGACTCGCGCCGCGAGTTCATCACATAGTCGAGCATGAAGTTCTCGATGACCATCGTGCATAGTCCGAACACTATCTTGTAGGTGGCTTCGGTTATGGGATAGCCCCTCAGATAGATGAATACGGGGAACGAGCTGCCTATGATGAGCAGGTCGACGAATATCAGTATGGTGCCCAGCGACATATTGTGATACTTGTTTATCACTGCGGCAATGATGTCGGTACCGCCTGTCGAGCCGTTGTGTAGGAACACTATGGCGAGCGATGTGCCTGTCATTACGCATCCAAGCACCAGCGACATGAAGTCCTGGTCGCCCAGCAGGCGTATCATCTTGCCGTTTTCGTCGGTTATGATGTCCTGTGCCACGCCCAGGAGTATCGACAGCATGACGATGGCATACACCGTCTTGACCATGAATTTCCATCCCATCACTTTCAGGGCAACCACAAGGAGCAGGAAGTTTATGGTGAAATAGGTGAGCATGATGGGTATTCCGTGGCCGCTGCCGTTGGTGGCATAGAACACGATAGCCGACATACCGGTCACTCCGCCGGTGACTATCTCGTAGGGAACGAGGAAGAAGGTCCATCCGAAGGTGTAGAGAAGGAGTCCAAGGGTTATCCAGAAATAATCCTTGAACTCGTTCCATATAATCTTTTGGGTTACTGTCATAGCACTGATAGTATTTGACGTAAGGTTAGATAGGTGTGTTTTGCTATGATAGAGAGGGTAGGTTCCGCCCTGTGTGTGGGCGGAACGCAGTTATTTCACTACAATGTTGATCAGTCGCTTGGGCACTACAATGACCTTAATGACCTGCTTGCCGTCGGTGTAGCGGGCTGTGCGCTCGTCGGCCAGGACAGCTTTCTGTATGTCGTCCTGTGTGGCATCGGCTGCGAAAGTCATGTCGAAGCGCTTCTTTCCGTTGAATGTCACAGAGAGCTGCACCTCGTCTTCCACGAGATACTCTTCGTTCCACTCGGGCCACTGGGCATCACACACGCTGCCTTCGCCGCCCATGCGCTCCCACAGCTCCTCGGCAATGTGGGGTGCGAAGGGTGCTATCAGCACCACCATGGTGCGCAGCAGCTCGGCATTGTGGCAACGCTGCTGTGACAGTTCGTTGGTGCAGATCATGAATGCCGATATGCTGGTGTTGTAGGAGAAGTTCTCGATGTCCTGCGAAACCTTCTTTATCAGCTTGTGTACGCTCTTGAGCGAGGCTTTCGAGGCAGGCTCTGAGCCTTGCTCATTGGCCTTTGCCCCCTCTTCGGGGAAGAGCGACCAGAACTTCTTTAGGAAACGGTGGCATCCGTCGATGCCGTTGGTGTCCCAAGGCTTCGACTGTTCAACCGGTCCGAGGAACATTTCGTAGAGGCGCAGGGTGTCGGCACCGTAGCGTTCGACTATCATGTCGGGGTTGACAACGTTGAACATCGACTTCGACATCTTCTCTATTGCCCAGCCGCAGACGTACTTGCCGTTCTCGAGAACGAACTCGGCGTTCTCGTATTCGGGCCTCCACTTGCGGAAAGCATCAATGTCGAGCACGTCGGCAGACACTATGTTCACGTCTACGTGGATGGGAGTGGTGTCGTATTCGCCCTTCAGTCCGTAGCTGACGAAGGTCGGCTTGCTCTTTGCCTCGTCGTTGTTGATGCGGTAGACGAAGTTGGAGCGGCCCTGTATCATGCCCTGGTTGACGAGTTTCTGGAACGGCTCTTCCTTTACCGACACTCCGAGGTCGTGGAGAAACTTGTTCCAGAAGCGCGAATAGATAAGGTGTCCCGTGGCGTGCTCGGTTCCGCCGACATACAGGTCCACGTTCTGCCAGTACTCGTCGGCCTGCTTCGATACGAGCGCCTCGCCGTTTTTGGGGTCCATGTAGCGCAGATAGTAGGCCGAGGAGCCTGCAAAGCCGGGCATGGTGTTCAGCTCCAAGGGGAAGATAGTCTTGTTGTCTATCTCGGCAACGTCGGCAATGGCGTTCTTCGTGGTGTCCCATGCCCACTTCCTGGCGCGTCCCAGAGGGGGTTCTCCCGACTCTGTGGGCTGGTATTTGTCGATCTCCGGCAGCTCTAAAGGCAGGCAGTCTTCGGGTATCATGTATGGCATACCGTCCTTGTAGTACACCGGGAACGGCTCGCCCCAGTAGCGCTGGCGCGAGAAGATGGCATCGCGCAGGCGGTAGTTCACCTTCACGCGTCCAAGGTTGTGGCTCTCCACGAACTTCTTGGTGGCCTGTATTGCCTCTTTCACGCTGAGAGAGTTGAGCGTGAAGCCGTCGAGTGCGGTCTTGCCCTCACGTGGCGAGTTGACAACCGTTCCCTCCTTGGCGTCGAAGCTCTCCTCGCTCACGTCGGCACCCTCGATAAGCGGTATGATGGGAAGGTCGAAGTGCTTGGCAAAAGCATAGTCGCGCGAGTCGTGGGCAGGCACGGCCATGATTGCTCCGGTGCCGTAGCCGGCCAGCACATATTCGCTTATCCACACTGGTATCTTGTCGCCGGTGAAGGGGTTGATGGCATACGAGCCCGAGAAAACGCCCGTCACGCGGTGGTCGGCGATGCGTTCGCGCTCGGTGCGCTTCTTCACGTAGGCCACATATTCGTCTACGGCAGCCTTCTGGTCGGCGGTGGTGAGCTGCTCAACGAGCTCGCTCTCGGGTGCCAGCACCATGAACGTCACACCGAAGATGGTGTCGGCGCGGGTGGTGAACACCGTAAGACCTACCCCTGACCCCTCCCCAAGGGAGGGAGAACAAGTCTTGAAGGTAATCTCAGTACCCTCCGAGCGGCCAATCCAGTTGCGCTGGGTTTCCTTCAGCGAGTCAGTCCAGTCTATGGTGTCCAGTCCGTCGAGCAGACGCTGGGCATAGGCGCTCACACGAAGGCACCACTGGCGCATCTTCTTCTGCACGACGGGATAGCCTCCGCGCACCGACACGCCGTCGACCACCTCGTCGTTGGCAAGCACGGTGCCCAGTCCGGCACACCAGTTCACCATCGTTTCGCCCAGATAGGCTATGCGGTAGTTCATCAGCACTTCCTGCTGGCGCTTCTCGTCCCATGAGTTCCACTCCTCGGCACTGAAGTTCAGCTCCTCGGAACAGGCCACGTCGATGCCCTCAGAGCCTTTCTGCTCGAAGTGGCTGACGAGTTTCTCTATTGGCTGTGCGCTCTGACAGCGGTTGCAATAGAACGAGTTGAACATCTTTTGGAAGGCCCACTGCGTCCAGTGGTAGTAGCCCGGCTCGCAGGTGCGCACCTCGCGGCTCCAGTCGAACGAGAAACCAATCTTGTCCAACTGCTGGCGATAGCGCGCTATGTTCTCGTTTGTGGTCTTCTCAGGGTGTTGTCCTGTCTGTATGGCATACTGCTCGGCGGGCAGTCCGTAGGCATCGTAGCCCATGGGGTTGAGCACGTTGAAGCCCTTGAGCCTCTTGTAGCGGGCGTAGATGTCGCTGGCTATGTAGCCTAAGGGGTGTCCCACGTGGAGCCCGGCACCGGAAGGGTAGGGGAACATATTCAAAACGTAGAACTTCTCTCTGTCGGCATCCTCCGTAACCTTGTAGGTCTGCTGCTCGACCCACCGTTGCTGCCATTTCTTTTCAATCTCTCTGAAATTGTATTCCATTGCTTCTATTTAGTGTTTTTATTCTTTCCTGACGTTGTGCAGTGCTTTGACGGGAGTGGCAAAGCCTGCTCTTCCAACTTGCAAAAATACTCCAAATGGGCCGAACGGCAAAATAATCTACTCCTTTTCTTGCTAAGGGCAACGTGCCAGCGGCCCTTTGGCAAAGTAATATGGCCCATATTAGCCCCTCTCAGTCCCCCCAAAGGGGGGAGGAGTGGCTTTAGGGCTTATAGGACTTATAGGACCAATATGTCTTATAAGCCTTATGAGAAAGCCTTTCGGCCCCCCTCCCTTGGGGAGGGGCGGGGGTGGGTCGGTAATATGGCCCATATTGGTCGGTAATATGGCCCATATTGGTCAGTAATATGACTCATATTGGAAACAAAATTTTCGCAATCCGACGGAAAACACTACCTTTGTAGATTGCAGAGCGCATTTGCGCTGCTTTTTGAAACGACAACAACAACACTACTACCGATGGCAAAGAAGGAAAAGGGACTTACCCCGATGATGCAGCAGTTCTTCTCGTTCAAGGAGAAATATCCCGATGCTGTGCTGCTGTTCCGCTGTGGCGACTTCTATGAAACCTACTGCGGCGATGCCGTGGAGGCTTCAAAGATACTGGGAATAACGCTCACGCGGCGCAACAACGGGGGCAGCACGGAGGCCACAGAGATGGCGGGCTTCCCCTATCATGCCCTCGACACCTATCTGCCGAAGCTCATCAGGGCAGGTCGCCGCGTGGCTATATGCGACCAGCTCGAAGATCCCAAGCTCACCAAGAAGCTCGTAAAGCGAGGCGTGACCGAGCTGGTGACGCCGGGCGTGGCCATGACCGACAACGTGCTGAGCTACAAGGAGAACAACTTTCTCTGCTCGATACATCTGGGCAAGGGCAGCTGCGGTGTGGCCTTCCTCGACATTTCCACGGGCGAGTTCCTCACTGCCGAGGGCACTGCCGACTATGTTGAGAAGCTGATGACTAACTTCCAGCCTAAGGAAGTGCTCTTCAACCGTGAGCGCAAGCAGGACTTCGTGCGTCTGTTCGGCTCGCGCTTAGTGACGTTCGAGATGGACGACTGGGTGTTCACCGAAGCCACAGCGCGGCAGAAGCTGCTTCGCCACTTTGCCGTGAAGTCGCTCAAGGGCTTCGGCGTGGACCATCTTCACAATGGAGTGATTGCCGCAGGTGCCATCATGGAGTATCTGGAGCTGACCCAGCACAAGCAGATAGGACACATCACGTCGCTCCGGCGCATTGAGCAAGACCGCTACGTAAGGCTCGACCGCTTCACCATACGTTCGCTGGAGCTGCTCGAACCCATGCAGGAAGGAGGCTCGTCGCTGCTTCAGGTCATCGACAACACGGTCACGCCGATGGGCGGACGTATGCTTCGCCGGTGGGTGGTGTTCCCCCTGAAGGACGAAAAGGCTATCAGCCAGAGGCTCGATGTGGTGGACTTCTTCTTCCGAAAGCCCGACGTGCGCTATGCGCTGACCGAGCAGCTGAGCCATATAGCCGACCTGGAACGCATCATATCGCGTGTGGCTGTGGGCCGTGTGTCGCCGCGCGAGATGGTTCAGCTGCGCGTGGCACTCGAGGCTGTGGAGGTCGTTAAGGCCGTCTGTGCAGCCGCCGGAGACAGTCCGCTCAGCGGAGTAGGGGAGCGGCTGGAACCGTGCCGCGAGCTGAAGGAACTCATTGCGCGCCAGATACAGAACGACCCGCCGCAGCTGCTGAGCAAGGGAAACGTCATACGCGACGGCTTCAACAGCGAGCTCGACGAGCTGCGACACATCTCGCGAAGCGGAAAAGACTACCTGCTGGAGCTGCAACAGAAGGAGAGCGAGCGCACGGGCATTGCTTCGCTGAAGGTGGGATACAACAATGTGTTTGGCTACTACCTCGAAGTGCGCAACACCTACAAAGACCACGTGCCGCAGGAGTGGATTCGCAAGCAGACGCTTGCGCAGGCAGAGAGATACATTACGCAGGAACTGAAGGAGTATGAGGAGAAAATCACCGGTGCCGACGAGCGCATACAGCGGTTGGAGGAAAGGCTTTTTGCAGAGCTTGTGGGCGAGACTCAGAAGTTCATACCGCAGATACAGACCGATGCCCAGATAGTGGCCGAGGTGGACTGCCTGCTCTCGTTCGCCATGACAGCCGAGCAGAACAAGTATGTCAGACCCGTTATCGACGACTCACTGGTGACAGACATACACCAGGGTCGCCATCCGGTGATAGAGCGCCAGATGCAGGTGGGCGAGCAATATGTGCCCAACGACATCATGCTCGACTCGCAGCATCAGCAGATTATGATAATCACCGGTCCCAACATGGCCGGTAAGTCGGCTCTGCTGCGCCAGACGGCACTCATCGTTCTGTTGGCGCAGATAGGCTGTTTCGTGCCGGCAGAGAGCGCGAGGATTGGTATGGTGGACAAGATTTTCACCCGTGTGGGTGCATCGGACAACATATCGCTCGGCGAGTCGACGTTCATGGTGGAGATGACGGAGGCAGCGAACATCCTGAACAACGTCACTCCGCGCTCGCTCGTGCTCTTCGACGAGCTTGGACGAGGCACTTCCACCTACGACGGAATAAGCATAGCGTGGGCCATCGTGGAGTATCTGCACGAGCATAAGCACGCTCAGGCGCGAACGCTCTTTGCCACTCACTACCACGAACTCAACGAGATGGAGAAGCTCTTTGCACGTGTGAAGAACTACAACGTGAGCGTGAAGAACGTGGATGGCAAGGTGATATTCCTGCGCAGGCTCGAAAGGGGCGGCTCGGAGCACAGCTTCGGTATCCATGTGGCCGAGATAGCGGGTATGCCGAAGTCGATAGTGAAGCGTGCCAACACGGTGCTGGCGCAGCTGGAACAGGCTAACTCGCAGAAGGGCGCGGTGGGAAAGCCGCAGGCCGCGGCCATTGAGCAGACGCGCGAGGGGATGCAGCTGTCGTTCTTCCAGCTCGACGACCCCGTGCTGTGCCAGATACGAGATGAGATTCTGGGCCTCGACATCAACAACCTTACGCCGGTGGAGGCCCTGAACAAGCTCAATGAGATAAAGAAAATAGTGAGCGGAAAGAACTAAAAGATAATTTAGAATGAATAATGAATAAGGAATAATGTCCTTGTTGCTATTCAAAAACAAAGCAACCGCTTAACTAACCATGTATTATTCCTTATCCATTATTCTTTATTCATTATTCATTTTCTCCCGAACGACCGCCATACGCTCCATGCACCGATGGCTATCAGCGGGATGCTGAGCAGCTGTCCCATGTCGATAGGCATCGAAGATTCAAATGCTTCCTGCACTTCCTTGGTGTATTCCACGGCGAAGCGGAAGGCGAAAATGAGCAGCAGACACAGTCCGAAGAACAGTCCTGAGCCCACTTTCTGCGGTTGCTTCAGGTAGATGGATAGGATAAGGACGAATATGAGCAGGTAGGCTATGGCCTCGTAGAGCTGTCCCGGATGGCGCGGAGCCTGGTCGATGCGCTCGAAAACGAAAGCCCAGGGCACGTCGGTGGGGCGCCCTATGATTTCGGAATTCATCAGATTGCCAAGGCGGATGAACATCGACGTGAGCGGCGCGCATATTCCCATATTGTCTAACACTACCCAGCCGGGCACCTTCAGGTGTCTGACGTAGAGCCACAGGCCTGCCAGCAGTCCCAGCACGCCACCGTGCGAGGCGAGTCCCTGGTAGCCTACGAACTTCCATGTGCCGTCGGTGAGGTGGCGCATGGGGATGAACATCTCAATGAAATGGTCCCACGAACCGAGGAAATAGGCTGGCTCGTAGAACAGGCAGTGGCCCAGGCGGGCACCGATAAGCACGCTGAGGAACACGTAGAGGAACAAAGGCTCGAACTGTTCGTCGCTGAGCTTCTGGCGCTTGTAGAGCCACCGCATCAGCAGATAGCCCAGGGCAAGTCCTGCCAGCCAGCAAAGCGAGTACCAGCGCACATCGAAGCTGCCCACACTGAACGCCGTTTCGTCGGGGTTCCAGTGGATAAACAAAGGATTGAAGTTCATGGCTTGGTGTTAAACATTGAAGCGGAAGTGCATGATGTCGCCGTCTTGCACTACATAGTCCTTGCCTTCTATGCCCAGCTTTCCGGCCTCGCGGACTGCTGCTTCGCTGCCATAGGCAATGTAGTCGTCGTACTTTATCACTTCAGCACGTATGAATCCTTTCTCGAAGTCGGTGTGGATGACACCGGCACACTGCGGTGCCTTCCAGCCCTTGCGATAGGTCCAGGCTTTCACTTCCATCTCTCCGGCTGTGATGAAGGTCTGCAGGTTGAGCAGCGAATAGGCTTTCTTGATGAGTCGGTTCACGCCGCTCTCCTCCAGTCCGAGCTCGTCGAGGAAGAGCTGTTTGTCCTCGTAGGTCTCCAGTTCGGCAATGTCTTCCTCGGTCTTTGCCGCGATGACCATTGCTTCAGCACCCTCTTCACGGGCCAGCTGCTCTATCTTTTTGGAGTATTCGTTGCCCGACTTGGCGGCTGTCTCGTCGACATTGCAGACGTAGAGCACGGGTTTCGAGGTGAGAAGGAATAGGTTGCGTGCGGCTTCCTGCTCCTCCTTGGAGTCGAAACTCACCACGCGGGCGTTCTTGCCTTGCTCTAATACCTCCTTGTAAGCTTCCAGAACGCCGAGCAGAACCTTGGCATCCTTGTTGCCTGCGGCGGCTGTCTTCTGCGTCTTGGTGAGCTGTGACTCTATGGTTTCCAGGTCCTTGAGCTGAAGTTCGGTGTCTATGATTTCCTTGTCGCGTATCGGGTCGATGGTGCCGTCGACGTGTGTGATGTTATCATCGTCGAAACAGCGGAGCACATGGATAATGGCATCGGTCTCGCGGATGTTTCCAAGGAACTTGTTTCCCAAGCCCTCGCCGCGCGAAGCTCCCTTGACGAGGCCCGCTATGTCTACTATCTCGCACGTGGCCGGCACTATGCGGCCCGGATGAACTATCTCGGCAAGCTTCGTCAGGCGCTCGTCGGGGACGGTGATGACGCCCACGTTGGGTTCTATAGTACAAAAAGGGAAGTTTGCTGCCTGTGCCTTCGCACTCGACAAGCAGTTGAACAGTGTGGACTTGCCCACATTGGGCAGTCCGACAATACCACATTTCAGTGCCATTTCTTATCTATAAACGTTTATATTAGCGCCTGCAAAATTAAGCAAATTACTTTGTAATGGAGAATTTACTTTATTTTATTCACATATTTTGGCAGCGATAGCGTTCAGTTGGAGGCATCGCTGCCTCATGTTTTCAATCTTTTCGTTCTGCCAGGGGAAAGGAGAGAGCATCAGAAGGCGGCCTTTTGCACAGGCTTCGAGGTAGCGGGGCTGGGGCTTGAAGTATGGATGAAAGCCTTTAAGGAGCAATACGATGAGTGGAAAACCGGCTGAAAGAGCCGCTGTTGCAATCTGTTGTTCACCCGCACTGATGCATGGAGAGACTATCACGGATCCTTTTCGTCCTTTCATCAGAATGATTTCCTTCAGTTGCTCGATGTCGTTTTGATAGAGATGGCGTGAGCATTGCACCTGAATTTTGCTCGGACAGTCGAGCAGAAAGTGGTTTCCCATCGCCTGCATGGGTATGCCAGCTACGTTGATAGAGGCTATGATGTTGAAGTATTCAGGGTGTTTGTGCTTGATAAGCCAGCGTCGTGGGTTGTCGTCTATGTACTTATTCATTCTTTCCAGCTGGTCTTTTCCTTGTAGTATGCGGTCGTTGTAGCCTGTTTCCCACAGCACACCGTGGTTGCGTTGCTCTCCTTTTGGGTGCCTTTGTCCTGTAGACTGCGGTAATTCCGCAGTATACAGGACAGGGAGGAGGCCCAATAGCCTCGCTGCCTGGTTTGTTCCGACTTTAAATCCCCATATTATGCGCCCTAAATGGTAGCCTATGTCTTGCTTAACAAAGAGCAGGCCGTGGATGTGGTCAGGCATAATGCACAGCTTCAGCGGCTTTACCATCGGGTGGTATTGCGGTATGTTGAACCAGCAGTCCTTTACTTTCTCTCCAAAGGGAGTGAGAACGACCTCTGCTATGGGGTTTTCGTCGGTAGAGTGGGGCAGTTCTGCGATTTTGCCGAGTATCGGTCTCCGCCCCTCAGTGGCCAAAGTGATCATGTATATGCCTCGTGATGTATAGTCGTGGCTGTTTGAGCGGCGTTTCATCGATGGCTTCTTGCCTTTTGCCCATAGCTCCCACTTGCGGGGATTGCTGTCGTTTTGGTTTGTCATGGGGGTGCTTGGTGTTTGTTTTTTGTTGTTTTTTGTTATGTATACTGCGGAAATACCGCAGTTTACGGAACAGGGGGAACTGGAGGCAGAGGAAGGGAAGGGGGCTTCAGTGGGCTTCGAGCCAGTTGTCACCCCAGCCGCAGTCGGCCACGAGGGGCACTTTCAGGTTGCAGGCGTGCTGCATCTCCTCTATGACGATAGCCTCGACGCGCTCCTTTTCTTCCGGTACGACCGAGAAATTGAGTTCGTCGTGTACCTGAAGTATCATCTTTGAGCGCAGCCTCTCGGCCTTGAAGCGGCGGTAGATGCGTATCATTGCCACCTTAATTATATCGGCAGCAGAGCCCTGTATGGGCGCATTGATGGCATTGCGCTCGGCAAATCCGCGCACGGTGGCGTTGCGCGAGAGGATGTCGGGCAGGTAGCGACGGCGGTGGAACAGTGTCTCGGCGTACCCTTTCTGGCGCACCAGCTCCTTGGCTTGCTCCATGTAGTCGTGTACTTTGGGGAAAGTCTCAAAGAAACCGTCAATCAGTTGTCTGGCTTCCTGGCGGTCGATGTCGAGCCTTTCGGCCAGACCGAACACCGTGATGCCGTAGATGATGCCGAAGTTGGCACGCTTCGACTTGGTGCGCTCGTCGCGGCTGATGTCGGCGATGGGCTTCTTGTAGATGGTTGAAGCTGTGGCGGCATGGATGTCGTGACCTTCGCTGAAGGCGCGAATCATGTTTTCGTCACCCGAAAGATGCGCCATCACGCGCAGTTCAATCTGTGAATAGTCTGCTGAAAAAAACAGACAGCCAGGCTCGGGGATGAAACACTTGCGTATCTCCTTGCCGTCTTCGCCGCGCACGGGTATGTTCTGCAAGTTGGGGTCCGACGAAGAGAGGCGCCCGGTGGCTGTGACAGTCTGGTTGAACGATGTGTGGATATGTCCCGTCCGGGGGTTGATAAGTTTCGGAAGGGCATCGATGTAGGTGCCGAGAAGCTTTTTCAAACCCCTGTATTTCAATATACTGTCTACTATCTGGTGCTTGCTGCGAAGCTGTTGCAGCACTTCCTCGCTCGTCACATACTGTCCCGTCTTGGTCTTCTTTGGCTTATCGATAATCTGCAGTTTGCCGAAGAGGATGTCGCCCACCTGCTTCGGTGACGAGATATTGAAGCTCTCGCCTGCCAGAAGGTATATTTCCTTCTCGATGTCGATGATTCTTTCGGTGAAAAGTCTTGACGTTTCTTGCAGCTGTCGGGTGTCTATCACCACGCCGTTCATCTCCATTTCGGCCAGCACGCGCACCAAAGGCATCTCTATTTCCCAGAAGAGCTGCTCCACGTCGGCCTCCTTCAGCTTGGGCTCAAGAACGTTTTTCAACCGCAGGGTGATGTCGGCATCCTCGCAGGCATACTCGTACACCTCGCTCGGAGCAAGGCTGCGCATACTCCGTTGCTGCTTTCCCTTCGGTCCGATGAGCTCGTCGATGTGGATGGTGCGGTAGTTGAGGTACACCTCCGCCATGTAGTCCATGTTGTGGCGGAGCTCGGGTTGGATGAGGTAATGGGCTATCATGGTGTCGAACAGCTTGCCGCGCACCTCGACACCATAGTTCATCAGTACCTCGATATCGTACTTGATGTTCTGTCCAACTTTCAATATCGATTCGTCTTCGTAGAGCGGACGGAAAATGTCGACAATCTCCTGAGCTTTCTCTCGCTCGGCTGGCACGGCAACGTAAAATGCCTTCTTCTCCTCCACGGCGAAGCTCAGACCCACCAGTTCGGCCTCCACAGCGTGGGTTGAGGTCGTTTCGGTGTCAAAACTCAGAGTTTGTTTTGTCCTTAAAAAGTCATATAAACGGATGCTATCTTCCTTGTTGTCAATCAACTTGTACTCGCACAAAGTACTTTTAAGGCTCTCAAAACTCGTGTTTTTTGGCGTTTCTTGACCTTCCGGCTGAAAAAAGCCAAAGAAATCGGGCTGTTCGTTAACAGTCTTTTGGGGTGTTTTAGATTTTTTAAGGAACTTGTCTGCAAGCGACTTAAATTCCAGTTCGGTGAAGATTTGCTGCAATTTGTCCTCATCGGGTTCGGCGATGGCAAGCTCGTCGAGCACGAGGCTCACAGGTGCCGAGGTGCTGATGGTTGCCAGGAACTTCGACATCTTGATGTCGTCTACTGCGTTCTCCACCTTTTCGCGCAGCTTGCCCTTGATTGATGCGGTATTTTCGAGCAGATGCTCAATATCGCCGAATTCACCGATAAGCTTCTGCGCTGTCTTCTCTCCCACACCCGGACAGCCCGGAAAGTTGTCGGCAGAGTCGCCCATGAGTGCCAGAAGGTCGATGACTTGGGAGGTTTTTGAGATGTTGTACTTAGCTTTCACCTCTGCCGGCCCGAGTGTTTCGTAGCCTCCCCCGTGCCTTGGCCTGAACTGCACCACGTTATCTGTTACCAGCTGAGCATAGTCCTTGTCGGGCGTAAGCATATAAGTCCTGATGCCCTGGGCATCGGCCTGGTGGGCGAGGGTGCCTATAACGTCGTCAGCCTCGAAACCTTCGGCCTGAAGGATTGGTATGTGGAACGCTTCGAGCAGCCTCTTGATGATAGGCACGCTCTGGCGAATGTCCTCGGGAGTGGCCTCGCGCTGCGCCTTGTATTCGGGGAAAGCCTCGTGGCGAAAGGTCTTGCCAAGGTCGAAGGCCACGCCCAGATGGGTGGGCTTTTCCTTTTCCATGACTTCATGCAGGGTGTTGCAGAAGCCCAATATTGCCGATGTGTTCAGACCTTTTGAGTTTATCCGGGGGTTCTTGATGAAAGCGTAGTAGGAGCGATAGATAATCGCGTAGGCATCGATGAGGAATAACTTAGTCATGGTTTTAATGATTTTAATCACGTAAAATTACAAAAAATATTGCTACTATTACCGGCAATTTGACTAATTTTGTATCAAATAATGTGGTCGTATGGATTATCTATCCCTTATTAAACAACCTATCATTCAGGAAATTGACGATTTCATCGCTCTCTTCAACACCTCTCTGAGCCATGACGAGGGCCTTCTTCAGCAGGTTCTCGAACACATAAGGCAGCGCGGAGGCAAGCGTATGCGCCCGATGCTGGTGCTTTTGATGGCCAAGAATTTCGGAAAAGTCTCGGCTGTGACGCAGAACGCAGCTGTCGGTCTGGAGCTTCTTCACACTGCATCGCTTGTTCACGACGACGTTGTCGACGAGAGTGGAGTGCGCCGCGGACAGGCTTCGGTCAACGCAAGCTACGACAACAAGGTGGCTGTGCTCGTCGGCGACTATATCCTTTCCACCGCACTGCTCTACGTTAGCCATACTGGTTCGCAGCAGATAGTAAGCGAGCTGGCACAGCTGGGGCGCGAACTGAGCAATGGCGAGATACTGCAACTTACTAATATTCAGCGCGAAGAGATTACCGAAGAGGTCTATTATGAAATCATCAAGCGCAAGACGGCAGTGCTTTTCGAGACTTGTGCCAAGATTGGAGCCCAGTCGGTGGGTGCCACAGACCAGCAGATTGCCGCTGCAAGCGAATTTGGCTCGATGCTCGGAATGATTTTCCAGATACGCGACGACATATTCGACTATTATGATTCCAGCGAGATAGGCAAGCCTACGGGCAACGATATGCGCGAGGGCAAGCTCACGCTGCCGGTCATTCATGCATTGAAGGATGCCGGAAACGACCATTTCACCGCTCTTGCACGAAAGGTTAAGCAAGGCGACGTAACGCCCGATGAAATCGAAGAATTAGTGAAATTCGCCAAGGATAATGGCGGAATAGATTATGCCGAGCAAACTATGCGCGAGCTGCATGACAAGGCTATGGAGTTCATACGCACCGAAGTGGCCGACGGTTCCATAAAAACGGCTCTTAAGGCTTATCTTGACTACGTCATTGAACGTAAGTACTAAATCGCTGAAAGATAATCAGTTAGCATCGTTTTGAGCCTTTTTGGTTTTCCTACAGGCTTTGGGAATGTTTCTCCAGCAGCCCCGGAGTAATGCTCCAAGGGCCTTGGAGAAGTGTTCCAGCTATGCTGTAAGGTTGTTACAGCATAGCTGGAATAAGTTTACGGGAGGCTCGGTAAAATTCACTTTGCCCCCTTTTGTTCAAAAGAACTTCACTTCCTGTCCCTCAATCTCGCTCAGCAGCATGTTTGCAAGACGGCTTGTGCCAAGGCGGAACCACTTGTTGGTGAGCCACTTATCGCCCAGAGTTTCCTTAACAATGGTGTAATAGATAAGTGCATCCATAGGGCTGTTGATGCCTCCGGCAGGCTTGAAGCCTATCTGTATGCCCGTTTCGTCGTAGTATTCGCGTATGGCCTGACACATCACGTAGGCTGCCTCGGGTGTGGCGCTGACCTTCTCCTTGCCCGTAGAGGTCTTGATGTAGTCTGCTCCGGCATACATCGATAGAATGGCAGCTTTCTTTATGTTTGCCGCTGTTTTCAGATCGCCCGTCTCGAGTATCACTTTCATAGCCACGGAGTTACCGCAGGTCTGCTTGAGTTCAGATATATCGTCGGCCACACCCTCGTAGTCGCCGCTGAGAAACTTGCCCACAGGCATTACGATGTCAATCTCGGTGGCTCCGTCTTTCACTGCAAGGGCGGTCTCGGCAACCTTTACTTCTATCAATGCCTGGCTCGAAGGGAAGCTCCCGGAGACGCAGGCCACCTCGACTCCCTCTACTTCCAATGTCTGGCTGACGATGCTCGCAAAGCACGGATAGACGCAAACAGTGGCCACGTGGGGCAGGTCAGGGTAGGCGTTTTCAAACTCGTTGACACGCTCTGTGAACGCCAGCACGCTCTCTTCGCTGTCGGTGGTCTTCAGCGTAGTAAGCTCGATGCTGCCGAAGAGGAAGCGTTTCACGTCGGGGTTGTCGTTCTCGTGTACTTTCTCGGCAATGATTTTGCGCACTGCCTGAGCCACTTCCTCGTCGCTGACGTTGAGGTTGTACTTGCTCAGAGCTTGCTCAATCTTGCTCTTTCCGACCTCATGCTCATGGTGATGACAGTCGTGATGATGCTCGTGATGTTGCATAGTGTTTCTTGATATTTTGTTAATTGTTTTATAATCAGATGGTTATAGCTGCGTCATTGCAGCTTTTCGTTCTCCTTGTGGCGGTTCTTGTCGCGCTCGGTTTTCTTCTTTATGCTGAGTTCCAGCTGCTCGGTGAGGTCTATGCCGGTCTGGTTTGCGAGGCATATCAGCACCCAGAGCACGTCGGCCATCTCCTCTCCAAGGTTGTCGGTTTCGCCTTTCTTGAAGCTCTGTTCACCGTAGCGGCGAGCCATTACGCGCGCCAGTTCGCCCACTTCCTCGGTCAGTATTGCCATGTTTGTGAGCTCGTTGAAATATCTTACGCCGTAGGTCTTAATCCATTCGTCCACAGCGAGTTGTGCTTCTTTTATCGTCATGCGCCTCCGTAGTTTATTCCTTGTGGTTAGTATCCATGCATATTGTCACTGGTCCGTCGTTTACGAGCTCCACTTTCATGTCGGCTCCGAACTCTCCCGTCTGCACTTTCGTGCCTATAAGGGTGCTCAGCTGTTCGCAGAAATATTCGTAGAGGGGTATCGATACGGCGTGTTCCGCGGCGTGAATCCAGCTCGGACGGTTGCCTTTCTTGTAGCTCGCAAGGAGCGTGAACTGGCTCACTACGAGCACTTCGCCGCCTACGGCAGTGATATTTTCGTTCATAACGCCGTTGGAATCGTCGAAAATGCGCAGTGCAGCTATCTTTTTTGCAAGCCATTGGGCATCTTCCTGTGTGTCCCCATCGGCCACGCCAAGCAGCACAAGCATACCTTTTCCGATGCTGCTCTTCACCTTCTGGTCTATCGTTACCGATGCGCGGCTGACTCTTTGAATTACTACTTTCATGTTCTCTCTACCTTAATAAATTATATGTGTCACGTTTCTATTCTCCGGTTTCCACCTCTTCAGGGTGGAAATGGTTGTATATCAGGGTGGCTTTGCTGCCTCCTATTACTCTACTAAGTTCTTGAATATCAGCTTCTTTTATGCGTTTCAGACTCTTCATAGCCTTTAGCAGCGTGTCTCTGGTCTGCGGACCGATGCCCTTGATGTCGTCGAGCTGTGAGTGCAGGGCGTGCTTCGAGCGCTTGTCGCGGTGGAAGGTTATGGCGAAGCGGTGTACCTCATCTTGCAGATGGGTGAGAACGTGGAACAGTTCGCTGTTGGTCTTCAGTCCTATGGTCTGCGGCGGGTTGCCGTAGAGCAGTTCGTTGGTGCGGTGGCGGTCGTCCTTGGCGAGTCCGGCTATGGGGATGCTCAGCCCGAGTTCGCCTTCTACCACCTCGCGCACCACGTTCATCTGCCCAACACCGCCGTCGGTGACTATCAGGTCGGGCAGAGGCTGCTGTTCTTCCATCATTCTTGTGTATCTGCGGCGCACCACCTCCTGCATCGAAGCATAGTCGTTAGGGCCTGTGACGGTCTTTATAATGTATTTCCGATAGTCTTTTTTCGATGGTTTCATCGCTTTGAACACGATGCAGGCGGCCACTGCGTCTGTGCCGGATATGTTGCTGTTGTCGAAGCACTCAATCTGGAAGGGCAGGGTGGGCAGTCCGAGCTTCTGCTGAAGCTCTTTCATCAGTCGCGTCTGGCGTTGTTCGGGATTTAGTTTCTCTGTTTGCTTCAGACGGTCTACGCGGTATTGTCTGCCGTTCATTATCGATAGGTCGAGCAAATGCTTCTTGTCGCCGCGTTGTGGCACGAAGAAAGTGCAGTCTTTCAGCTCCCATTCCAGTTGGAAGGGCACTATTATCTCCTTTGCAGTGCTGTTGAATCGTGTGCGTATCTCTGGTATGGCGATGTTCAGGAGCTCTTCGTCGTTTTCATCGAGCTTGCGCTTGTACTCGAATGTGAAGCTTTGATTGATTGCTCCCTTTCTTACGTGGATGTAGTTGATGAACGCAGCCGACTTGTCGTCGGTGTTTGTGATGCTGAATACGTCTATATCGTCAATCGTATGGCTCACGACCTCGCTCTTAGAGCAGAAGTTATCGAGCATCATATATTGCTTTTTGAGCTGCTCAGCCTCCTCAAATCGCATCTCTGATGCCTTTTTCAGCATTTCATCGTAGATGGTTTGCTGCACGCTGCGCGTGTTGCCTTTGAGTATTTCGCGTGCAAGAGCAATGTTCTTTTGGTATTGTTCGTAGCTCTCGCGCCCTGTGCATGGAGCGTTGCACTTGTGAATGTGGTACTCTAAGCACGGTTTGTATTTGCCTGCGGCTATTCCTTCGGCGGTGATAATCTGTCGGCAGGTTCTCGGTTTATACAGTTTGTGTATCAGTTCGAGCACCATATACATACTGCCAACGTTGCTGAAAGGGCCGAAAAACTGCCCGAACTTCTTGTTGATGGTTCTCGTTTTGAAGATGCGGGGCAGATATTCCTTTGTGATACATATCGAAGGGTAGGTCTTTCCGTCCTTCAGCAGAACGTTGTAGCGTGGTTTGTATTGCTTTATAAGTTCGTTTTCGATGAGCAGCGCGTCCTCTTCGGAGTTCACGACGGAGTAGCTTATGTCCCAGATTTTGCTTACCAGCACTTTCGTTTTGAACCTGTCGACTTCCTTATGGAAGTAAGACGAAACACGGTTCTTTAGGTTTTTCGCCTTACCTACATATATAATGGTGTGCTCCCGGTCGTAGTACTGATAAGTGCCGGGCTTGTTAGGCAAGCTCGCAACGATGTTCTTGAGGTAAGCCAAGCGTTTTTCGTTCTCCTCTTTGTTCATTTATCCCTTTGTATAAAGCAAGTTACGAGTGTTTTGTTTCACGTGAAACAAAACACTCTTTCTTCTGTTTCACTGTGTCGTCTGTGCTTGTCGTGCATCAGATTTGTATCAGTGTTGTCACCTCTATGTCCTTGTCGAATATGTTGCGGCCCTCAAAGCCCTCGTTGATTAGTTCGATTAGGAAGTTGCAATAGATGTGTTTCGGATTGAACTTACGCACCAGGTCGCACGCTGCCTTCATCGTTCCGCCTGTAGCAAGCAGGTCGTCGTGGAGCAGAACAACGTCGTCTGGCGTTATTGCATCTTTGTGGATCTCTATCGTATCGATGCCGTACTCCTTGGCGTAGCTTTGCTGCACGGTGTCGCAGGGCAGCTTTCCCGGTTTGCGACACAGCACGATGCCTGCATCGAGCTTCACGGCGAGCGCGCTCGACATGACAAATCCACGGCTTTCGATGCCTACTATCTTCGTTATACCTTTGTCCTTGTAGAGTTCAAACATTTCGTTTGCAATCTCTTCTACACATTCCGCACTCTTGAACAGTGTCGTTACGTCGCGGAAGTTTACTCCTTTGATCGGCCAGTCTGGTATGCAGCGCAGATGGTCGAGTAGCAGTTGGTTGTTCATAGCTTTGTTTATGTTAAACGGTTATTGTGTTTCACGTGAAACTTCGCTTTCCAAATGCCCTTATTTTACGGGCGGTCTGCGAGATGTTGCTTCTCGTTTTGCTCTGTGGCTTGTCACTTCCTGAGGAGCACGAGCAGCACGTTTATGTCGCTTGGGCTTACTCCCGGTATGCGGCTGGCCTGTGCCAGCGTGTCGGGTTGTATGCGCTCAAGTTTCTGTCGGCACTCTGTCGAGAGGTCGTTAATTTCTTTGTAGTTGAACTTACCTTTGATTTTGATGTTCTCCAAGCGCCGCATCTTTTCGGCGAAAACGCGTTCGCGCGAGATGTAGCCTTCGTACTTGAGGTTTATCTCGGCTCCTTCGGCTATCTCTTCGTTGCGGTTGGGCGAGTTGTCGAGTGCCGCGCAGAGTTGTGGCAACAGCGGTTTTAGGTTCTGGAAATTCACTTGCGGTCGTGCCACAAGGTCCGCGATGCGAGTAGAGCCGTGGAGTGGGGTAGTGCCTGCGGCCTCAAGCAGCGAGTTTACCTGTGCCGGTTTGACGGCTGTTTTCTTGCAGAAATCAATTATTCGGTCTATGTTCTGCTGTTTCTCTTGCCACCAGTCGTAGCGTTCGCGGGTAGCAAGTCCGAGGTCGTAGGAGCGTTGTGTGAGTCGCGTATCGGCATCGTCCTGACGCAGAAGGATGCGGTATTCGGCGCGCGAGGTGAACATTCGGTACGGCTCATCAACCCCTTTAGTGACCAGATCGTCGATAAGCACACCGATATATGCCTCGTCGCGTTGCAGCGTGAACGTGCTTTTGCCTGCGCAGAGCAGTGCGGCGTTGATGCCAGCGACGAGTCCCTGTCCGGCAGCTTCTTCGTAGCCAGTGGTGCCGTTGACCTGTCCGGCGAGGAACAGACCGCCCACGAGCTTCGACTCCAGCGTGTGGAGCAGCTGTGTGGGGTCGAAGAAGTCGTATTCTATGGCATATCCCGGGCGGTAGACCCTGACGTTTCTCAGTGCCGGAATGAGCTTCAGAGCCTCTATCTGCACCTCCATAGGCATTGAAGACGAGAACCCGTTGAGGTACATCTCGTTCGTATCGGTTCCCTCCGGCTCCAGAAACAGTGGATGCTGGTTGCGGTCTGGGAAGGTGACAAGCTTTGTTTCGATGCTCGGGCAGTAGCGCGGGCCAATGCTTTTAATCTGTCCGTTGTAGAGTGGAGAGTCGTCGAGGCCCGAGAGCAGCATCTTGTGGACCTCTGCATTGGTGTTGCAGGTCCAGCAGGGCAGCTGTGGCAGCACCCTGTGGGGGCCGCAGAAGGAGAACTGGTGGTAGTCGTTCTCGCCCGGTTGCTCCTCCATGAGGCTGAAGTCTACGCTTCGCCGGTCGATGCGGACAGGCGTTCCGGTCTTCATGCGGTCGGTGCGGATGCCGTGTCGGGTGATGCTCTCGGTGAGAAAGAGTGCTGCCGGCTCGGCGATACGTCCGCCGGGCACTTGCTTCCGGCCTATGTGCATCAATCCGTTGAGGAATGTTCCGGCTGTTATCACCACACTCTTTGCCCTCAGCTCGGCACCCCAGATGGTGCGCACGCCTGCCACGTGCCGTTCGTGAGAGGTTGTCCTGGCATCGCCGGGCTGCATATCAGAGTGGGGGAGCACTGTTGTGGCCTCCTGTTCGTCGACTATCAGCTCCACCACCTGGTCCTGCCAGATGTCCAGATTGTCGGTATTGTCGAGCACGGAGCGCCATTTCCAGATGAATTTCTCCCTGTCGCACTGAGCCCTTGGCGACCATACGGCAGGCCCTTTCGAGCGGTTCAGCATCCTGAACTGTATCGCCGTGGCATCCGTTACGAGCCCCATCTGTCCTCCCAGTGCATCTATCTCTCTGACAATCTGGCCTTTAGCTATTCCGCCGACAGCCGGATTGCACGACATTTGGGCTATTTTGTTCATGTCCATCGTCACCAGACAGGTCTTTGCGCCTATCCTGGCAGCTGCCGCAGCAGCCTCGCAGCCTGCGTGGCCGCCACCGACGACAATGACATCATAGTGTAGTATCATCCTTTGAACGTTGTTATCAGTTGTTGTTTACTTTCTTTCAGCCCATCAGGTGGTATGTTCCACCGGCCAGCGTCCTTATCAGTCCCTTCATCTCCATGCCGAAAAGGATGGGCGAGAGCTGTGCTATTGGAATGTCGGCCTGTGCTGAGAGCATATTTATCTGTAGGTCGTTGTTCTTTCTGAGAGTGCTTACCACCTTGGCCTCAGGCTCCGAGAGGTCGGGGAAGAGTTCTCTTTCGATACCTTTCCGGCGTGCCGAAGCCAGCGTGCTGTCGTCGTTCCACCCCATGGCCGATGCGAAGTCGGCGGCTGAAGTGATAAGTGCGGCAGCATTGTCGCGTATCAGCTTGTTGCATCCTTCAGAGTATTTGCTGCCCACATTGCCCGGAAAGGCAAACACGTCGCGGTTGTAGCTGCGTGCTATGCCTGCCGTGATGAGTCCTCCGCCCTTGGCTGCCGACTCCACGACGATGCACGCATCCGACATTCCCGCTACTATCCTGTTGCGCTGAACGAAGTTGCGCTTGTCGGGACGGGTATGAGTAGGGTATTCGGTGAGCAGTCCGCCCTGCGTCGTCATCCTGTTTGCGGTGTCGCGGTGCAGGCTCGGATAGATGTCGTCGAGCCCGTGGGCAAGCACCGCCACGGTGTTCATGCCGTTGTCGAGGGTGCTGCGGTGGGCGCAGATGTCCACTCCGTAGGCCAGTCCGCTCACTATGAGCACGTCGGGGCACAGACTTTTCATGTCGGCAACGAAGCGTTCGATGAGAGTCTTGCCGTAGACCGTGGCATTGCGTGTGCCAACGATGCTTACCACACGGCGGCTGTTGAGGTTGGCCGAGCCTTTGTAGAACAGCAGCAGCGGTGCATCGTCGCACTCGCCGAGTCGTCCAGGATAGTCCTTGTCGCCTATTACGAGCGTTGCTATGCCGTGTTGCTCGGCATAGTCGGCTTCCTGTTCGGCCCTCTGCCGGGCCTCGCTGTCGTCGGCTTGCAGCATCTGAGCGAGTCTGTCGGTGGCCTCAGGCATGGCATCGCGCAGGTTATGGCGGTTGCTGATGGCAGCCGTTGCCGACCCGAACAGGCGGTAGACCTGTCCTGCCACGCTGGCATTGTAGTGGCAAAGCTGTGCCAGCACCATTGCGTTGACTGTTTCCTGCCGGTTGCTCATTGTGCTATATAGTTTCTGAAGGCATTGTCGTAGTCCTCGCTGATGCCCGGACGACCGTTCACTAAGCACACCAGCTCCACCGTGGCACGCAGCGACAGCAGCTCGTCAGCTTTGCGGAAGATGTCCTGATGGAAGATGTATCGCAAGCCTTTCTTCTCCAACCACAGGCGCGAAACAAACTCATCGTCGCAGCGCAGGGGTGACTTGTATTGCAGGTTCATGCGATATACCACGGCATCGACACCTTTCGCGTGCATCTGTGCAAAGCTAAGGCGGCACTCTTTCAGGAAAAGGTGGCGCGTATGTTCAAGATAGTGCAGGTAGTTGGCATTGTTTACGATGCCTTCTATGTCACATTCGTAGTCGCGAACCTCCATTGTTGTCTCGAAGATGTAGGGCTTTTCCATTGCTTTGAGCTTTTTTTATTCTTGATTTTCTAACCTGGCGATATGGGATAGGGTAGGTTAGAAGGAGTTATTTATGCTATTTCGGGTTTGCTGCCTTGAGGTATTCGTAACCTATCCGGCATCTGAGGCAGTCCTTGCGGTCGCAGTAGCGTGTCTGCAGTTGCAGCAGAGCCTGCGTGTCGCCCGCGTGGGATGCCTTCACACCACACTCTTCCCATCGCCTGACGATGTGGTTGTGCTCTGCCGGCAGCTGTTCGAGCAGGTCGAAAGCCCTGTCGCATAGCTTCTCGTCGTGCCTGTGGCGACCGTAGGCGAACATCGTAGGCACCACGGCGTTGAGTATCAGCAGTCCCACCGATGCCTTGGAGAGCTGCTTTCGGTTGCCTGCCGTTTCCACTCCGAACACGTAGTGTGTATGCCAATAGTCCGTTGCCTCGGCACGCAGCAGCCTGTGCAGCTCGTCGATGCTGGCTGCTGCGAGCACGTTGCTCAGCCTTGCGTCCTGTTTCCAGTACATCCATGCCAGCTGCGAGAGGCGTATGTATGGAAAGTTTTGCGGTCTGAGGCGCATAAATCGCCACTGATGGCCGTTCATGGGGCTAAGCGAGAACTTGTGTGCCAGATAGGAATACTCGCGCTGTAGGCGAAGGAAATGGCCGTCTCGGACGGCTTCCTGCCTGTGGCTGCGCGGCAGACTGTCGGGCGAGAGCAGCCCAGCCTGGCCCAGAAAGAACGCTTCGACCTGGAAAATGTCGTCGCGATGGTGTCCCACCTGCATCAGCGGAATGGTGCGGGCCCACGTCTCGAAGGCTTCCGAGTTCACTCCGAAGCCGAAGCTGCGTGCCAGAGTGCAGAAGAAAACGTCGTCCCACGAGCCGCCGTAGGTCTTCAGCAGGCCTTCTATGGCTGTGGTCTTCTGCTCCAGACGCTCCATCTGCAGCGCGCTGAGCCACGAGTGCAGCCGCAGCGCGGGCATTGAGGCCACCGTGTCGTGGCATGGCGGACGGCTCTCGGCGGCTGTCAGCTGCCTGTAATTGGCCACTACGTTCTCAGGAATCTCCACTACCATCTGCGGCAGGGTGCGTCCCGAGCTGGTGACAACCTCCGTGTCAGCCTGTTCCACGACGTGGAGCACCACATTGTCGTATGCCTTGTCGCTGTCGTGGCCGTGCTGGTACCACTCGCTTGAGCGGCTGTGGAGCTCCACGTTGCCCACCCACATCATGCCGCCAATCTTCATTTTGGCGTTGAAGAAGTCGGGTCCGGCATTGCGGTTTTGCAGTCCCGGATCGATTACCTCTACCGGCTGGCCGTCGGTGGTGGCCAGCTGGCGTAGCGGAAAGAGGCGGTGCTTCCACACGTAGTGCAGCAGTTGTTCCATTGTCAGTGGGTGAGAGGTTGTTGCTTGCGTGTCAGACGTTGTCGTGTGCGGTGACGGAGTGGGTCATGGAGCGCAGCAGAGCGAGGGCCTTGTCTTCCTCGGCCTCCATTATTTCGCGCTCGCCCGGCCCCTTGTCGTTGATGCCGCACAGGTGCAGCACGCCGTGGATAATCACTCTGTGCAGCTCCTCGGCGTAGCTCTTGCCGTATTTCGCGGCATTGCTCCGCACCGTATCGACAGAGATTACCAAGTCGCCGTTGATCACCTCGCCCTCGTCGTAGTCGAAGGTGATGATGTCGGTGTAGTAGTCGTGGCCCAGATACTCGCGGTTGACCTCGAGTATGCGCTCGTCGTCGACGAACATATAGCCTATTTCGCCCACTTTCCTGCCGTGTGTGGCGGCAACCTTGCGTATCCAGGCTGTCGTCTGGCGTCGTCTGATGTCGGGCATCTTGATGCCTTCAGCGTTGTATGTTATCATATTGCGGTGTTATTGCTTTGGCAGAAAAGGTGTCACGTCGTAGCCGAAGTGGGCCAGCTCCCTCACCATCGACGAGGAGATGGCTGCCAGCCGTGGGTCGGCAGGTAGCAGAAGGGTCTCCACGCCGCTTATCTGGCGGTTCACCTCGGCCTGTTCGCGCTCGTACTCGAAGTCTTTCACAGAGCGCACACCTTTTATTATATACCTTGCGCCGATGCTCTTGGCCAGCTCCACGGCCAGGCTTGAGTAGACCCTGACCTCCACCTTTGGCTCGTTGCGGTAGAGGCGGGCTATCTGCTGCCGGCGCTCGTCGGCTGAGAGCGAGTGGTGCTTGTTGGCATTGGCCTCCACCACGCCTATCACCAGCCGGTCGAACAGCGGCAGGGCGCGACGGACGATGTCGTCGTGGCCTATGGTGAAGGGGTCGAAGCTGCCCGTGAAGAGTCCTGTGCGCTGCTCCGTGGCAGCTGCAGGCCGGGGTGTTGATGCTTGGTCGTTAGTCATATATGGCGTTGAGTGATTGGAATGCTTGTTTCAGGTCGTTGGCAGGGCGCATATACCACATCTCGGTGCCTGCGACTTCGGGGTTGAGAGCCTCCGACACCTCGCTGTCGAGCTTCCCGGTCTTGGCATCGAACACGCGGTCTATCTTCCAGAACGGGCCACGCTTGTCGTAGTAGTAGCGGTATTCGCCGTACTTACCCTGCTCGTCGGCTTTTGTTCGCATGAAGAAGAAGATGAGTTCTCCGTCCTCGTTGTAGAGATATTCCTTCACGTCGCTGTCTGTTTTCTCTCTTGCCAGCACCAGAACGCAGGGGTTGCACTGTATCTCCTCTACGAACTCAGAGTTGTCGAAGACGAAGTCCACGGTGTATTTCGTGGTGCCGTATGCTGCCGTCGTCACCGACTCGAAGGTCTGGTGGTTCGGTTTGGCGTCGCTCTTGCCCTGCTTCTCTATCTGCATGGCCTTCTCGTAGGCTTTGCGTATGGTGCCCATCTCGGCCTTGGTGGCGGCATCCTGTGCCATTGTCGGTACTGTTGCGGCTATCAGCGCTATCGCTGCGAGAGCCGTTCGTAGGGTTGTTTTCATGGTAAATCTTTGCTTTTAGTAATTCGTATTCTGTGTTTCGCTTCTCGTGCCGGCCTTTGCCGCGGAGTAATATGGCCCATATTGGTCAGTAATATGGCCCATATTGGTCGGTAATATGGCCCATATTGGTCAGCGCGCGCGCCGTTGTCAGAAGAGCGACGGCTCCACGGCATTGCCCTTGTAGGGGTTTCTGCCCAGATGTTCGTAGGCCAGCGGCGTGACCATGCGCCCCCTCGGAGTACGCTTTATGAAGCCCTCCATGATGAGGAACGGCTCGTAGACCTCCTCCACGGTTCCCGTGTCTTCGCCTATGGCGGTGGCTATCGTCGACACGCCGACGGGTCCTCCGCGGAACTTGTCTATGATGGTGAGCAGTATTTTGTTGTCTATCTCGTCGAGTCCGTAGCGGTCTATGTTGAGCGCTTGCAGCGAAAGGCGGGCTATCGGCAGGTCTATCGCGCCGTTGCCCTTCACCTGTGCGAAGTCGCGCACGCGTCGAAGCAGGGCATTGGCGATACGTGGCGTACCGCGGCTGCGGCGTGCTATCTCCATTGCCGCGTCGTCGCTGATGGGCACTTGCAGTATGCGTGCGCTGCGCAGGAGTATCTTTGCCAGGGTCTGCGGGTCGTAGTACTCTAAGTGCAGGTTTATTCCGAAGCGTGCGCGCAGCGGGGCGGTGAGCAGTCCGCTGCGTGTTGTTGCCCCGACGAGGGTGAAGGGGTTGAGGTCTATCTGTATGGAGCGGGCCGAGGGACCCTTGTCGATCATTATGTCGATGCGATAGTCCTCCATTGCCGAGTAGAGATACTCCTCCACCACGGGCGAGAGGCGGTGTATCTCGTCGATGAAGAGCACGTCATTTGGCTCGAGCGAGGTCAGTATTCCGGCCAGGTCGCCCGGCTTGTCGAGCACGGGGCCGCTCGTCAGCTTGAAGCCCACGCCCAGCTCCGAGGCAATGATGTTGCTCAGAGTGGTCTTTCCCAGTCCCGGAGGGCCGTGGAGCAGGGTGTGGTCGAGCGGTTCGCCGCGGAAGCGGGCAGCCTCAACGAACACCTGGAGGTTGTCGACAACCTTTGTCTGGCCGCTGAAGTCGCTGAAGCGGAGCGGTCGCAGGCGGTTCTCGAAATCCTTTTCGCCGCCTTGGTATTGCTCTTGCCTTATGTCGAAATCGTCGTTCATGGTTGTATGGTCATGGTAGTGGGTTGAGTGCGCGGCGCACAATGTCGTTGCTCTCGTTCCAAACCCGGAAGTATTCGTTCATGTCCCACAGGTCGCGGGCCACGAGAGCCTTCAGCTGCTGGCCCATATAGCTTTCGGTGGCGAGCCGTTCGGCATCGTCCTTGGGCTTTATTCCGCTTTTCTCGCCTTCGGCGAAGATGGCTTGCAGCAGCTCTTTGGGAGTGGCGTAGGTGTCGAGGAACTGTTGGAAAGTGGGGTAGGAGCGCTTCAGGTTCTTGCGTTCGCGGTCGATGTACTTCAGGTGCTGGTTTATCACGATGCTCTTAGCCATGAGCTGTCGGTGGCATCTGGTGTACTTCATGGTGTCGAGCGGCACGAACACATCGGGCATTATGCCACCTCCTCCGTAGACGGTGCGGTGGAGCCTGAGTGTCTGGTAGCGCAGCGAGTCGGCGAAGTGGATGCTGTCGGGGTTGGTAAGCTCGCCGTGCTTGAGCCGTCGCTCGATGTCCATCTGGTAGTCCTTCAGGTCGCCTTTCTTGTAGGGCTTCTGTATGCAGCGGCCACTCGGCGTGTAGTAGTGGGCTATGGTGAGGCGTATCATCGACCCGTCGGGCAGGTCGAGGGGGCGCTGCACGAGTCCCTTGCCGAACGAGCGGCGGCCCACTATGGTGGCGCGGTCCTGGTCCTGGAGTGCTCCGGCCACGATTTCCGATGCCGAAGCCGAGTATTCATTGATTAGAACCGTGACCGGACAGCTGCGCAGGCGACCGTCACCGTAGGCCTTGTAGTCGCGCCTTCTGACGGTGCGCCCCTCGGTATATACTATCATGTCGCCCTTGTCGAGGAACTCGTTGGCAATGCTTGCGGCTGCTTCAAGATAGCCTCCGCCGTTGTCCTGAAGGTCGAGCACGAGGCTCTTCATGCCGTTGCGCTGCAGGGAGTCGACGGCACTCATAAACTCCCGGTAGGTCTTTGCGCCGAAACTCTCGAGCCTTATGTAGCCCACGTTGGGGCGTATCATGTATGCTGCGTCCACAGTATGCACCGGAATCTTGTCGCGTTTGACGGTGAAGAGCAGCGGTTCGCTCACTCCGCGGCGCACTATACGCAGGTTCACGGTGGTGCCTTTCTTGCCTCTGAGGCGCTTCATAATCTCTCGCTGTGGCATCTTCACGCCCGCTATGGCGGTGTCGTTGACGCTGACGATGCGGTCGCCGGCCACTATTCCCACCTTCTCCGACGGGCCGTTGACGGTGGGTTGGATTACTACCAGCGTGTCTTCAACCATGTTGAACTGCACGCCAATGCCCTCGAAGTCGCCCTGCAGCGGCTCGGTCATGGCCTTGGTTTCCTTTGCGTCGGTGTAGGAGGAGTGCGGGTCGAGCTTTTCGAGCATACCACGGATGGCATCTTCAACGAGTTTTGTCTCGTCAACGCTGTCTACGTAGAACTTGCTGATAGCTATTTCGGCCATCTGCAGCTTGCGCAGTGGGTTGTCGTCGAAGTGGAATTGCAGCTGTGCCGTGCCTGTGGCAGGCCACAGCAGGGCTGCCAGAAGGCTCAGCAGAGGTGTCTTGAAGTTTCTGAGAATGTTCATCGTGAGGTAGGAAAACGAAGAAGATGCACCGTGCCGTCAGCCCTCTTCCTGAGTCTCGGGCAGGTCTTCTTCTATTACTAAGTTGTTTATTATGAAGTTCTGGCGTTCTGCCGTGTTCTTTCCCATGTAGTATTCGAGCAGCTTCTGCACCTGGTCGGTCTTGTGCAGGGTCACTTGTTCGAGCCTCATGTCGGGTCCGATGAAGTGGACAAACTCCTCGGGCGAAATCTCGCCGAGTCCTTTGAAGCGCGTTATCTCCGGGTCGGGGCCGAGAGCTTTGATGGCTTTCAGGCGCTCTTCGTCGCTGTAGCAGTAGAGTGTTACGAAGTCGCTCTTGCGCTCCCGCTGCGTGCGGCGCGCGTCGGCCTCGGCAATCACCTTCTTGTCGCGTATCTTGGTGCGGCGGTTGCGCACGCGGAAGAGTGGTGTTTGCAGCACGTAGACGTGGCCTTTCTTTATCAGTTCGGGGAAGAATTGCAGGAAGAAGGTTATTATCAGCAGCCTGATGTGCATACCGTCGACATCGGCATCGGTGGCCACGATTACCTTGTTGTAGCGCAGCGAGTCCAGTCCGTCCTCTATGTCGAGGGCTGCCTGCAGCAGGTTGAACTCCTCGTTCTCGTAGACTACCTTCTTTGTAAGGCCGAAAGAGTTGAGCGGCTTGCCGCGCAGGGAGAACACAGCCTGCGTGTTGACGTCGCGGCTCTTGGTTATCGAGCCGCTTGCCGAGTCGCCCTCGGTGATGAATATCGAGCTCTCTTCCTTGCGGGCGTTCTTGGCATCGCTGTAGTGGATGCGGCAGTCGCGCAGCTTGCGGTTGTGCAGGTTGGCTTTCTTGGCGCGTTCGCGTGCCAGCTTGGTCACTCCGGCCATCGCCTTGCGCTCGCGTTCGCTCTCTTTCACCTTGCTTTCGATGGCTTCGGCCACCTCGCTGTGGATGTGGAGGTAGTTGTCAACCTGCTGTTTTATGAAGTCGCCGACGTATTTGTTTATCGTCTCGCCTTCGGGAGCCATGAGCGTGGAGCCCAGTTTTATCTTCGTCTGGCTCTCAAAAACCGGCTCCTCAACGTTGATGGCGATGGCTGCCACGAGGCCGTTTCGTATGTCGCTGTACTCATATTTGCCGAAGAACTCCTTGATAGTGCGGGCTATGTGCTCCTTGAAGGCAGTCTGGTGGGTACCGCCCTGCGTGGTGTGCTGGCCGTTGACGAACGAGTGGTACTCCTCGCCGTACTGGTTGGTGTGGGTGAAAGCTATCTCGATATCTTCGCCGCGCATGTGTACTATGGGGTATAGGCCGTCGGTGGTCATGGTGTCCTGAAGCAGGTCTTTCAGTCCGTTGCGGCTCAGTATGCGCCTGCCGTTGTGCATTATCACCAGTCCCGAGTTCAGGTAGGTGTAGTTGCGCAGCATGGTTTCCACTATTTCAGAGTGGAAAAGGTAGTTCTTGAACAGTGTGTTGTCGGGTTCGAAGAAGATGTAAGTGCCCGTTTCGTCCTCGGTGTCGGCAGTGGTGTCGCTCTTCAGCTCACCTTTCTCGAACACCAGATGGCGCACCTTGCCCTCTCGATAGGACTTCACCTCGAAGTGCGAGCTCAGCGCATTGACCGCCTTCACGCCCACACCGTTCAGTCCTACGCTCTTCTTGAAAGCCTTGGAGTCGTATTTTCCGCCGGTGTTGAGCACGCTCACGGCCTCCACCAGCTTGCCTTGCGGTATGCCGCGGCCATAGTCGCGCACGCTGACACGCAGGTTTTCGTCTATCGAAACCTCAATGCGCTTGCCTGCGTTCATCTTGAACTCGTCGATGCTGTTGTCGATTACTTCCTTCAGAAGCACGTAGATGCCGTCCTCGGGAAGCGAGCCGTCGCCCAGCCTGCCTATATACATACCCGGTCGGGTGCGCACGTGCTCCATGTCGCTTAGGTGCCGGATGTTGTCGTCGGTGTACTCGACGGGTTGCATCAGCTCTTTGTTCTGGTTGTCGTCTGCCATATTGTTGATTGCAAAGTGGTCGTTCTGTTATTGTTGGGCTTTACCGGAGTTGCTTCTTGTAGCAGCGCAGCCGCCGGTGTATGTATGAGTCAAAGTAGTTCCAGTTGCTCAGCACGTTGCTGTTGGTTTCCATCTGCTGCATTGCCTGCGCCCACTTGAAGCCGTAGCGTATGTACTGGCTCACGAGGTCGCAGAATATCATTGCGTTGGCACCCTTGGCGCGGTATTCGGGCAGCACTCCGAGGAGCAGCATGTCCACCGTGTCGCTCCTGTGACGGTAGATAGCGTTGAGCAGGTGATACCATCCAAAGGGGAACAGGCGACCGTCGCGCGTCTTCTTCATGGCCTCGGAGAGCGACGGGAAGGTGATGCCGAAGCCCACCATCTTGTCGTTCTGCGTCGTGTCTACTATCACAGAGACGAGGTTCAGGTCGGCTATCTTGATGTATTGCTCTACCAACTGGTCTATCTTTCGCTCCGAAAGAGGGGCAAATTCGTACAGGTTGTGGTAGGTGTTGTTGAGCATACTGAATATCTCGCGGCCATATCCCTGGCGTATCAGCTCCTTTCGCGTGAGCTTGTGGATGGCCAGATGGTGGCGCTTCTCAACCATCTGGGCCACGCGTAATATCTTTTCGGGCACCTTCTCGGGCACCTTCACCATCGTCTGCACATAGTCGTTGTCCTTGGCGAAGCCTCCGGCGAGCTCCATGTGGCGCGGATAGTAGGGGTAGTTGTGGCTGGCATACATCGTGGCAAGGGTGTCGAAGCCCTCGATGAGCATACCTTCGCGGTCGGTGTCGGCAAACCCCATGGGGCCCACCATCTGCTCCATGCCGCGCTCGCGGCCCCATTGCTCGACGGTGCTGAGCAGCTGCGACGACACGGCAGCATCGTCGATGAAGTCGAACCATCCGAAGCGCACCACCTTGTTGTGCCACTGCTCGTTGGCCTTATGGTTGATGATGGCCGCCACGCGGCCTACGGCCTTGCCCTCGCGATAGGCTATGAAGTAGTCGGCATCGCAGTCCTCGAACGACGCATTGCGGTCGCGGCGAAGCGTGTTCATCTCGTCGAAGTAGAGATAAGGCACGTCGTATGGGTCGTCGCGATAGAGATCGTAGCGGAACTGTATGAATTTCTTTAGGTCTTTGAGGCTTTCTACTTTTCTTATTTCTATCTCCTGTGTCATGGTTATGGTTATAGGGTGTTTTCCTTTGTGGAACAGATAGGCTAAAGTTTCTTTCTGTAGCAGCGGCGGCGCTTGTGCCTGATGCTCTCAAGATACTGCCACTGGCTTTGCACTTTATCGTTGGTTTCCATCTCCACCTGCGTCTCGCCCCATTCCATTCCGTACTTCTGATACCACGGTATGAGGTGGTTGAAGAGCAGCGCGTTGGCTCCCTTCTTGCGATACTCGGGCAGGATGCCGATCAGCATGAGGTCTACGCCCTTGGTCTTGTGGAACTTCAGCGCCCTGAGGATGTGCCACCAGCCGAAGGGCAGCAGCCTGCCGCGACGGCATTTCTGCACCGCACGGCTGAGCGAAGGCACCGTGATGCCCACTCCTATCATCTTGTGCTCGGGGGTGTTCCAGTCTTCCACGACTACGATGAGGTTCATGTCGGCCAGCGGCATCCACATATTCAGATACTGCATAATCTGCCGGTCGGTCAGTTCCGACGAGCCGTAGAGCTCCTTGCTGGTCTCGTTGAGGATGTGGAACACCTGGTATCCGTAGCCCTTCTTGAACACTTCGCGGCGCGTCAGGGTGCGGGCATGGAGGTTGTAGCGGCTCTCAACCATGTTGGCTATCTTGCTGTACTTCTCCGGCATCTTCTCCGGCACAATCAGTTTGTACTCCACGTAGTCGTTGTCCTTTTCCCATCCGGCCTTCTTCTCCATGTGTTGGGGATAGTACGGATAGTTGTATATGGTGGCCATGGTGCCGAGTTGGTCGAAGCCATCGGTGAGCATACCCTCCGGATCGAAGTCGGTGAACCCCAGCGGACCTACTATATCGGTCATGCCGTGGCTGCGACCGTAGTCCTCTACGGCCTTGAGCAGGGCATCGCTGACCTCTTCGTCGTCGATGAAATCTATCCATCCGAAGCGCACGCTCTTGGTGTTCCAGCGCTCGTTGGCGCGGTTGTTGATGATTGCTGCTACGCGACCAACGCAACGACCGTCCTTGTAGGCAAGATAGTATTCGGCCTGGCAGAACTCAAAGGCTGCGTTCTTGTTGCGGTCAAACGTGTTCTTGTCGTCTATATACAGGTTAGGCGCATCGTAGGGGTTGCCTTCATACAGGTCGTGATGAAGGTCGATGAACGTGCGCATATCCTTTTTTGTTTCCACTTTCCTTATCTCTACAGTTGCCATAATGAACAATTATTGATGGTGTTAGTATGTAACGGCGTTTGCATGATGTCGTCACTGCACACTGAGGGCAATATAAAACATCATGCAAATGTAGCAAATTTAGATTAGATGTCAAAAAACAATAGAGTTTTTATGGCTTGACGGCCTTGCAGAAGAGCAGCAGGTGGGTGCCGAGGGCTGTGGTGGTGGCAAAAATATAGGTGTCGCCACCGTCGGCAAGGCGCAGTTTGCGGCGCAGCGCGGCCACGTCGATGGGGAAGTTGCGGCAGCTGATGTTGGCCTGAGTGATGCCTGAAAGGGCTGTCTTCAGCTGTCGGCGGTTCATGGTTGATGTGGATTCGATGCGGAAGCAGCGGCCCGGAAAGCTCTCCGGCAGCTGCGTTTCTGAGCAGAACAGGTGGCTGTTGGCTGCCACCATGCCTATGCCGAACTGGCGGCTCACGGCTCCGAAGCAGCCACCTTTCATCACCGATGCGTTGGGAACGTAGAGCCACTGGCCTGCCTGCGGCTCGGCGGCTGTCGTGGGGCCTGCCTGCTCGGTGGGTAAGCAGCTGAAGGTGGTGCCGTCGTTGCTGCACACCAGGCGCAGGGGCTGCTCTCCGGCACCTTGGCGCATCACAAGGACAAGCTCCTTGCACTCGTTGGCTACCGAGAGTATGTGTACTTCGGCCACGGTCAGCCTGCATTTGCCATCATCGTGCCCTTCGGGGGCACTGCTTTCGTGGCTCTTGCCCCCTGATACTTGCCCCTCGATGTCGGCTACAGCCTTGTGCCAGTCGAGCATGGGCGAGAGTTTCATTATCACGCAGCGGGCTTTGGCGTTGAGAAAGGGCAGCAGGTCGAGCACATTGGGCGAGCAGTCGGCAAGGGCATAGGTGCGTGAGCCGCTGTCGCTGCGGCGTGCCGGGTCGATGAACACCACATCGGCAGGCATCATCTGGCGCAGATAGCTCTCGGCATCGGCTTCCACCACCTCGGCCTCAATGCCGAGCAGGGGCAGGTTGTGGCGTGCAAGGCCGCACAGCAGGGCATTGCGCTCTACGTAGATGCGCTCCCGGAAGCGGGCCGACATGATGCTGAAGTCGCCGCCCATGCCGCCGGTGAGGTCGACATACCTGTTTCCTGAGCCGGCAAGAGCAGCCTTATAGAGTGCGGCTGGCTCGCCCGACGACTGTTCGAGCGACAGGTGGGGCGGATAGACAATGCCCTCGGTGGCGGCCCATCGGGGCATCTTGGCGGCTGCCACCTGTCTGCCGCGTATCTGGTCGAGGGCAAAGGGCAGGTCAACGCCTGCCGTGCGGCTGCCACGGAGGGCAAGCTGGCGCACGTCGCCGTCTCGGTTGTCAGCGATAAACCGCTGTGTAGCTTCGTTTATTTCCATATCAGTTGTCTCTCCTGGGGGGTGGGTCGGTAATATGACTCATATTACTTTCCTTTCGGCCCCCCTCCCTTGGGGAGGGGTTGGGGGTGGGTTTTCCATTCAGCCCCCTGTCACCACTCAAACATCCTTTTCTCGAAGTCCGACATACGTTCCTTGCGTGCCAGGGCGGTCTTGTACCAGTGGTGCAGCTTGGATGGGCAGTGGCCGTTTTCCACGGAGTTGCCCTTGCTCAGCCACTGTTTCATCTGTCGGCAGTGCTCGGCAAAGGTCAGCTCGCGGTCGTTGTGTGGGTAGCTGGCATAGTCTATGTCGGCCATGTGGCTGTCCCAGTAGGCTTGTTCCTTGTCGGTGGTGTTCATCCTGAGGCGGTAGCGGCGCAGCACACCGGCGAGCTGCTTCTCCAAGGGATTGCTTCCGCGCAGGAAGGGCAGTCGGTGGTTTTCGCTGATGAAGCGGCGCACGCTTGCCACGGCCCCCTGCACCATGTGGGGCGACAGCCAGTAGCGACTGTCGTACTGCTTTCCGGCCAGGCCAACGTAGTAGCGGTTCCATTTTCCGTCGGTGTTGTGTTCGGTGGCGGCCTTGTTAGCTTCGTGGTCTACGTAGTAGTCGAGCCTTCTGTCGCATACGGCCAGGTAGACGGTGGTGTAGCAGCTGTCGGGCGTGGTGTTTGGGCGTTCGGCCATAATCTTGTTTCGCAGCTCTTCGACCGTCAGCGGCTTGTTCTCGCTGCCGAGGAGCATCACAGCCAGGTCGGCTATGGTTCCGGCAAAGCGGTTCCACTCGCGCAGCTGATACGTCGACTTGCTGCCCACTGCCTCGAAGCGCTTGTCGTGGAGCAGGTAGCTGCGTATGAAGTTGCTGTTGGTGTGGTGGTCGTCGGGCAGGCGCAGGCGGAACTCTTCGTAGATGTGGTCCACGGTCATGGCCTTGCCTTCGGCTCGGAGGATCTGGTAGATTTCCTCGCAGTAGTTGGTGTGGTTCACGGTGAACACTATATCGTCGCCCTCCACCTCCACGTGCTGCATCATGGGCAGTATCTTCGACAGCATGTCTATTATGGTGGTGCGGTGCTCTGGGGTTGGTTTGCCCGTGAAGTAGCTGTCGGCCAGCAGGCTCAGCGAGGTGCGTTGCTCGGTTATCTTCTGCAAGTTGGCCCGGTGGGCGATGCGGGCTATGGCTTTCTCGAACGGGAAAAAGTTGTATTCCGTGGCGTAAGCGAAGAGCAGGTCGGGGCGTTTCCACCGGTCGTTCTCTGCCCTGCGGCTGTTGGCTCGGGCACCGTCGGTCTTCAGTGCCACTACCGACAGTGGCACCACTTGGCGCAGGATGAAGAACAGTGCGTAGGGTTCGAGGGTCTCGAGATGCTCTTCCCGTTGCAGTGTTTGCCAGCTGATGGTGTCGGCGGTGAGCAGTGGCTGGCGCATGAAATCATAGCTCTGCCAGTGCTCTGGCAGCCATACGTGCTTGCCGTTGAGGTCGGAGGTGACGGGCATGAGGCTTATCTGGCGTATCCGCTCGCGCGACATTCCGAACTTGCGGGCTATAGCCTCGAGCGAGGGATGGCTGGCGATGATGCCGTTGGCAAGGGCGTAGATGCGGCTTTTCTTGTTGCTTGTGGTGTGGAAATATCTGTGTGCGATGAAGATTTGGGGGTAGTGGCCGTGGTCGAGGTGATATTGCGCAGCGAAGGAACATTCCTCGGCGTTGAGGAAAGGATAGTCTAAGGCCACCATCTGGCGGCGAAGGTCGAGTTCGTCGCTGCTGAGCTTCTGCCTGAAGTGGGCATGAAACCTGCCTATGAACCTTGCTATGGCATCTGCCGAGTGGCGTCCGGTGCCGTTCCAGGTGCGTATCAGTGCGGGGTTGTTCAGAAATTGCTCGCTGTCGCGGTAGTGGGGGATGTTCTGGTTGACGATATGGCGCAGCCTTACGTCGAGCTCTTTGCGCACCATATCGCTGTAGAGGTGCTGTATCAGCTTGTCAGTCTCCTCGTCGACGTCGGCATACATCGTTGCGTGCGGGCTGTCGGTGCTCTCGGCAGGCGGTGCAGAAGCATCGTTTTCGCGGAGCAGCAACTCCTCAATCGAGGTGCTGATGAGCTGCTCGTAGAAGGGGCGCAGCTCGCTCATCACCTCTTCCACCTCGGCGGCAGTTTTCTTTCCACATTTTGGAATGTTCATTGCTGTGGTCTTGCCGAGCAGCAGGGGCTTCAGCCTTTCGTTGTTTTCCTTGAACAGTGAGTTGAGCGCGTTCATGCATCTCACGCTCTTTCCCTCGGAGAGTTGCAGGCATTTCCAATGCAGTTGGTCGCGAATGTTGTCTTCCATCGTATTAGATATTTCCACGCAAATATAAATATTTAGTTATATTTATGCTGAAAATCAACATTTTTTAACCTCTTCCGACTTCATTGGAAGTGCCTAATTCCTTGTGTGTTGCATGGCTGAGGAGATTGTTTTCTTGTGTGTCGTTTTTCTTTCAAGGGCCGTTGTCTGTGGCTTGGGCACGGGTTGCAGCTTTTTCAAACAAAAAAGGAGCACCTCAGACACTCTGTTCTGGATGCTCCTTTATTATATATAATAAGGTATTAGTCGGCCAGCTTAGCCTTCAGGTACTCGCGGTTGAGGCGTGCTATGTTGGCTATCGACTCGTTCTTCGGGCATACGGCCTCGCAGGCGCGGGTGTTGGTGCAGTTTCCGAAGCCCAGCTCATCCATGCGTGCTATCATGGCCTTGGCGCGCTTGGCTGCTTCGGGGCGGCCCTGGGGCAGCAGAGCCAGCTGCGACACCTTCGAGCTGACGAAGAGCATGGCCGAACCGTTCTTGCAGGCGGCAACGCAGGCACCACAGCCGATGCACGTTGCGCAGTCCATAGCCTCGTCGGCGTTCTCCTTGGGGATAAGGATGGCATTGGCATCCTGTGCCTGTCCGGTGCGGATAGAGGTGTAGCCGCCGGCCTGGATGATCTTGTCGAAGGCGGTGCGGTCTACCATGCAGTCCTTGATAACCGGGAAACCGGCTGAGCGCCACGGCTCAACGGTGATGACGTCGCCGTCGTTGAAGCGGCGCATATACAGCTGGCAGGTGGTTGCTCCGCGCTCGGTCTTGCCGTGGGGCGTACCGTTGATGTAGAGCGAGCACATACCGCAGATACCCTCACGGCAGTCATGGTCGAACACGAAAGGCTCTTTGCCCTCGTTGATGAGCTCCTCGTTCAGGATGTCGAGCATCTCGAGGAAGGAAGTATCGTCGGGAATGTTCTTCATTTCGCGCGACTCGAAGTGGCCTTTTTCCTTCGGGCCATTCTGCTTCCAGTATTTGATAGTGAAACTTATGTTACGTGCCATATCTTTAATTCTTGTAATTACGTGTTTGTACCTTTATTGCCTCATACTCCAGTGGCTCCTTTATGAGTTCGGGAGCTTTGGTGTCGTCGCCCTGATACTCCCAGCAGCCTACGTAGAAGAAGTCCTTGTCGTTGCGCTTAGCTTCGCCTTCTTCTGTCTGGTGCTCCTCGCGGAAGTGGCCGCCGCACGACTCTTCGCGGTGCAAAGCATCGTAGGCAACAAGCTCTCCCATAAGGATGAAGTCGCGAAGGTGGATTGCTTTGTCGAGCTCAATGTTCAAACCTTCTTTCTTTCCGGGGATGAAGAGGTTGGTGTTGAACTCCTCGCGCAGGGCTTTCATCAGCTTCAGACCCTCCTGCAGGCCCTCTTTGGTGCGGCCCATGCCTACGTGCTCCCACATGATGTGGCCCAGTTCCTTGTGGATAGAGTCAACGGAGCGCTTGCCCTTGATGTTCATCAGTCGGTCGGTCTCGGCCTCAACAGCCTTCTCGGCCTCCTCAAACTCGGGCAGGTCGGTAGACAGGCGCGGCCAGATGCTCTGGTCTGCCAGGTAGTTCTGGATGGTGTAGGGCAGCACGAAGTATCCGTCGGCCAGTCCCTGCATGAGTGCCGATGCTCCCAGACGGTTGGCTCCGTGGTCGGAGAAGTTGCACTCGCCGATGGCAAACAGTCCGGGGATGGTGGTCTGGAGCTCGTAGTCTACCCAGATACCGCCCATGGTGTAGTGGATGGCGGGGAAAATCATCATCGGCTTGTAGTACTTCACGCCGTTGATTTCGTTGGCAAGGTCGCCGGGGAACACGTCGGTAATCTCCTCATACATCTCGAACAGGTTGCCGTAACGCTGCATGATCTGGTCGAGTCCGAGGCGGTTGATGCTCTCCGAGAAGTCGAGGAACACAGCCAGACCGGTGTTGTTCACGCCGAAGCCATGGTCGCAGCGCTCCTTGGCGGCACGTGAGGCCACGTCGCGGGGCACGAGGTTTCCGAAGGCGGGGTAGCGGCGCTCCAGATAGTAGTCGCGGTCTTCCTCGGGTATCTCCCATCCCTGCTTGGTGCCGGCCTGCAGAGCCTTGGCATCCTCGAGCTTCTTGGGAACCCAGATGCGTCCGTCGTTGCGCAGCGACTCTGACATGAGCGTGAGCTTAGACTGCTTGTCGCCGTGTACGGGGATACAGGTGGGGTGGATCTGCACGTAAGAGGGATTTGCAAAGTATGCGCCCTTGCGGAAGCACTGCACGGCAGCGGTGCAGTTGCAGCCCATGGCGTTTGTCGAAAGGAAGTAGGTGTTGCCGTAGCCGCCGGTAGCTATCACCACAGCGTTGGCGCTGAAGCGGTGGAGCTTGCCGGTGGTGAGGTCTTTGGCGATGATGCCGCGTGCGCGACCGTCAACGATGACCACGTCTTCCATCTCGTAGCGGGTGAAGAGCTTCACCTTGCCGGCCTCTACCTGTGCCGAGAGCGACGAGTAGGCACCGAGCAGCAGCTGCTGTCCGGTCTGTCCCTTGGCATAGAAGGTACGGCTCACCTGTGCGCCGCCGAACGAGCGGTTGGCAAGCATACCGCCATACTCGCGTGCGAAGGGCACTCCCTGTGCCACGCACTGGTCGATGATGTTGTTCGACACCTCGGCAAGGCGGTAGACGTTGGCCTCACGGGCGCGGTAGTCGCCACCTTTCACGGTGTCGTAGAACAGGCGATACACCGAGTCGCCGTCGTTCTGATAGTTCTTGGCAGCGTTGATACCGCCCTGTGCGGCGATAGAGTGGGCGCGGCGGGGCGAGTCCTGAATACAGAAGTTCAGCACGTTGAAGCCCATTTCGCCGAGCGATGCTGCGGCACTGGCTCCGGCCAGACCGGTTCCCACTACGATGATGTCGAGCTTGAGCTTGTTCTTAGGGTTCACCAGGCGCTGGTGAGCTTTATAGTTGGTCCATTTCTCGGCCACTGGGCCGGCAGGAATCTTTGAATCTAATACTTTAGCCATAGTTTCTACTTGTAAACGTGTTTCGGATAAAAGGTTAAGCGCAGCAGCTGCCGGCACAGAGCGAGGGCGCACAGCCGAACGCGAAGGCCAGAACAACCACCAGGAACATGAGCATGAGCAGGGTGACGTAGATCATACCGATAAGCTTCCAGCGGCAGAACCATGTCTTGCCGTTCCAGCCCAGAGTCTGCAATGCACTCCAGAAGCCGTGAGAGAGGTGGAACCAGATAGCTACAATCCAGATGACATAGAGCGAAGCAAAGCAAGGATTGGCGAATGTCACCTTGATAAAATCAAAGCCATCGCTCGGCTTGATGTTTTCGCCAGCCGCATTGACCATAGGTGTCACCAGGTTGGGGAACAGCTCGGCGAACATCATGTTGTACCAGAAGTTGAACAGGTGCAGGATGAGACCCAGCAGAATGATGATGCCCAGCACGAGCATATTCTGCGAAGCCCACTCCACCTTTGCAGGCTTGTCGGTAACGGCGTAGCGTTCCGAACCACGGGCCCTGCGGTTCTGGGCAGTGAGGATAAAGGCATACACGATGTGACAAACAGCCAGGGCAGCCAGACCGAGTGTAGCCGCTACGGCATACCAGTTGGCACCAAGCAGTTCGCAAATCGTATTGTAGGCCTCACCCGAGAATAGTGCCACGACGTTCATGCAGCCGTGGAATGTCAGGAAGAGAATAAGCGCAATGCCGGTTACAGACATCACTACTTTTCTGCCAATAGATGATTTGATTAACCACATAGTTGATTGATTTTAGAATTATTGATTATTTGTAATTGTATCACAAGTTTGCTCTGGTTCAGCTTTTGGAAGTGATTTAAGGAAAGATGAGTATGGGTTAACAAAGTTGCGGCCTAATGCTTTTTAGGTATGCGCACAGTGTTATCATTGCGCAAAAATACCATTTTTTTGTGATACGACAAAGCGTTTCTGCCAAAAACAAACACACTTGTTGTCATATTTCAAGGTAATATGGCCCATATTGGTTGGTAATATGGCCCATATTGGTTGGTAATATGGCCCATATTGGTTGGTAATATGGCCCATATTGGTTGGTAATATGGCCCATATTGGTTCCCCCCCTTTAGCCCCCCGAAGGGGGGAGGAGTGGGTTATAGGAGCCCCCCTCAGTCCCCCCCAAGGGGGGAGGAGTGGGTTGTTGGAGCCCCCCTCAGTCCCCCCAAGGGGGGAGGAGTGGGTTGTTGGAGCCCCCCTCAGTCCCCCCCAAGGGGGGAGGAGTGGGTTGTTGGAGCCCCCCCTCAGTCCCCCCCAAGGGGGGAGGAGTGGGTTGTTGGCTCTTATGGGGCTTATATGGCTTATAGGTCTTATGGGTCTTATAGGACTTATAGGCCTTATTAGAAAGCTTTTTGAGGGGTTGGGGGTGGGTGTTTTTTCGCTCTCCCCTCCCTTGGGGAGGGGCTGGGGGTGGGTCGGCGGCAGTGCTTTAGGATTGTGAAAGCAGCCTTCGGCATTGCTCCATGATGGCTGTCAGCTCGTCGGCTGTTTCGGCGCGGAGCATTGCTATGCGCGTTTGCCTGAAGTCCGGGATGCCTTTGAAGATGGGCGTTGAGGCCAGATGACGGCGCGTGTGGATGATGCCTCGCCGCTCGCCGATGCGCTCTATGTTGATGTGGAGCTGTTCGAGCAGTATGTCTATCTTGTCGTTGAGGGTGAGACCTACCCCCAGCCCTTCCCCAAGGGAGGGGAGTGATGGTGTAAAGGGAGAAAGCTGTTGGTTCTCCCCTCCCTTGTGGAGGGGATTGGGGTGGGTTTCGATGGCTTCGCGCATTTCCTTGAACACCCAGGGGGCTCCGAAGGTGGCTCTGCCCACCATGACGGCATCCACTCCGTAGCGGTCGAAGGCTCGGCGGGCATCTTCCGGGGTCTTTATGTCGCCGTTGCCGATGATGGGTATGGTGATGCGTGGGTTGTTCTTCACCTCGCCTATCAGGGTCCAGTCGGCCTCGCCGGTATACATCTGTGCTCGGGTGCGTCCGTGAATGGTGAGTGCCTTGATGCCGCAGTCCTGCAACTGCTCGGCCAGGGTGGTGATGATGAGTTGCTCGGAGTTCCATCCGAGACGGGTCTTCACGGTCACGGGCAGCTTCACAGCATCCACTACGCGGCGCGTTATGTCGAGTAGCTTGGGAATGTTCTGCAACATTCCGGCACCTGCTCCCTTGCCGGCAACTTTCTTGACGGGGCATCCGAAGTTAAGGTCGATAACGTCGGGCCGCGCCTGTTCCACTATCCGGGCCGCCTCGACCATAGCCTCCACGTCGCGTCCGTAGAGCTGTATGCCCACGGGTCGCTCCTCGTCGGCTATGGTCAGCTTGTCGATTGTCGATTTCACGTCGCGCACCAGCGCCTCCGCCGATACGAACTCGGTGTAGACCATAGCGGCTCCGAAGCGCTTGCACAGGCTTCGGAAGCCGATATCGGTTACATCTTCCATAGGTGCGAGGAACAAAGGGCGTTCCCCGAAGTCTATATCTGCTATCTTCATATTCACTTTACGGGCAGCGTGATGCTCTTTTCGAGCCCGCGCCTGGCATCTTTCACGGTGAGGGTGAGGTTTCCGGGCATCTTGCTTGCCTGTACTACCACCACGAGCTGGCCGTTGAAGAGCTTCATCTGCGGCTCGGTGAACGGCTCGAGCGATGTGGCGTCGCCGTTGCACACTCCGCGGAAGGTGCCTGCACCGCTCACGCTGAAGGTCAGCTGGTCGTCGGCATCGGGTATGAGTGTGGCTCCGTCGGTGAGCGAAACGGTGATGAAGGCCAGTGCGTCGGCCTTGGCGGGCAGCCACTCGCGGTCTGAGGTCAGCTCGAGAGTGGTGGGCGTGCCAGCCGTCTTCACGGTTTTCTCTGCTGCCTTGCGGCCATTTGAGTCGTATGCCACCACCTTGAGCTCGCCCGGTTGGTAGACTACGTTGTTCCAACGCAGGCGGTAGCGGTTGAGCAGCTCGTCGTTCTGGCCCTTGGCCTCGGGGTTGTAGATGACCTGATTGGCTGTGGGGTCTTTCTTGATGCGGCCCTGGCTCTTTCCGTTGACGAAGAGTTCAGCCTCGGGATAGTCGGTGTAGACGAAGACGGGAGTGACCTGTCCCTCGCGTCCCGGCCACGTCCAGTGGGGCAGTATGTGCAGGGTGTGGTCGTTGGTGTTCCACTGCGAGCGGTAGAGATAGTAGCGGTCCTTGGGCAGTCCGGCAAGGTCGCAGATGCCGAAGTAGCTTGAGCGGCTGGGCCAGTAGCCGTCGTAGGGCCACGGTTCGCCTAAGTAGTCGAAGCCCGTCCATACAAACTGGCCTATCGTCCATGGGCGGTCGTCCATCATAAGGAAGTCGTCCTCGGGCAGGTTGCTCCACGAGCAGAACTCAGTGTCGTAGCTCGAGCACTGTCCGTCGGGGTACATGAAGTCGTATTTCAGCTCCACGGGGAACTTATACACTCCTCTCGAGCTCACTGTCGAGGCTGTCTCGCTGCCCAGCAGGAAGCCCTTGGGCAGCTCCTTGATGTTCTGGTCGTAGCGCCATGCGCGGTAGTTGAAGCCCGGTATGTCCATCACCTGGGCGAAGCCCGACTTCAGCGCGTCGGCTGCACGGTCCATTCCCTGAGTCACTGGGCGCGTGGGGTCGAGCTTGTGGATGATGTCCTGCAAGTGGCGCGATATTTCCACGCCCTCCTGACTCCACTGTTCGGGTATCTCGTTGCCTATCGACCACATCACTATCGAGGGGTGGTTGCGGTGGTTGAGCACCAGGTTGGTGATGTCTTTGTCGGCCCACTCCTTGAAGAAGCGTGCGTATCCGTTCTTGCACTTGGGGTATATCCACATGTCAAAGCTCTCGGCCATGACCATCATGCCCATCGAGTCGCACACCTCCATCTGCATTGTCGACGGCATATTGTGCGATGTGCGTATGGCGTCGCAGCCCATGTCCTTCAGGATACGTATCTGGCGGATGATGGCATCCTTGTTCACGGCAGCTCCCAAGGGACCGAGGTCGTGGTGCAGGCATACTCCCTTGATCTTGCGGCTGATGCCGTTGAGCTGGAAACCGCCCTCTGCGCTCACTTTGACGGTGCGCAGGCCGATGCGGTTGGTGAGCCGGTCGAAGATGTTGATGTTGGTGTCGTCGCCGCTCTGGCCCAGTTCCTCGTAGAGCATGGTCTGCAGGCGGTACAGGTAAGGTGTCTCGGGAGTCCAGGGATGCAGCTTGTCAACGTCCTTCGGAGCCTCGATGGTCAGCTGTGCGGTGCAGGTGCCGTCGGGGTTGATGGTTGCCTTTTCGTATTTGATGGGTTCGCCGTTGCTGTCGAGCAGGTTGACGAGCAGCTTCACGTTGTCGCCCGGCTTGTAGCCAATGGCCTTTGTGTCGACGTTTATCACCGCTTTGTTATCGGTGAGCGATGTCACGCGTATGAAGGTTGCCCACTCGTCGAGGCTCACTTGGTGCTTGTCCGACCCCGTGAGCACTATCTTCACCGGTCGGTAGAGGCCGGCACCGGGGTACCAGCGCGAGCTTTCCTCGACGTTTTTCAGGTGTACCTCCACGTCGGCAGGGAAGTAGTTCACCTTGTCGCTGGTGTTCTTGCGGCCCTGCAGCGAGTTTTTCATGTCCTTTTTCAGCTCCTTGGTGATGTCAAGACGGAACGCATTGTAACCGTATTTCCATCCTCCCACTGCCTTGCCGTTCACCTTCACGTCGGGCTCGGCCATCGCTCCGTCGAACACTATCTCGGCTCTTGAGAACTCGCGGGGCACTCTCACGGTGCATTTATACCAGCCTTCGCCTATCCAGGGCAGCGCGCCTGAGCGTCCGCTCTTCTCGGTGGCTTCGGTTTCGCCGTTCTGCACGATGGCCACCGTCTGCAAATCCCACTTCTTGTCGAACGGTCCTGCAATGGCCCAGTCGTGCGGGATGGTTACTTTCTCCCATGTCTTGCCGTCACGTGAGAAGTTCCAGGTACTGAGGTTCACCTCTTTTCTCTGTGCCATGACTGACATGGAGCAGAGAAATGCCAGTAAAGTCAATCGGATTTTCATAATATTTTAGGGTTTAAGTTATGGCTTCTGATGATGTTTAAAGGTAGAAAATGGCTTCGTTTCCCATGTTCAGCAGCAGGTCGAGGATGCTCATGTTGGGCAGGAAACTGTGCCTGCTGCCATACACCTGGTAGTATTCCTTTGGGTGGAACGCGTCGTCGGGGAGTGGGTTTTTGGGGCGAATGGCCTCGCGCAGGTCGGTTATGGAGCCGTCGGCAGCGAGCTTCTCGGCTGGGATATACTCGCTGGTGTATTCTATGTTGGGGCAGATGTCGAGCAGTTCGCACATCTTGCGTGTTATGGCCATGTTGAACTCGAAGAGCGAAGGCCACTGCCCGGAGAAGAACGGGCGCAAGTCGTCGGCATAGTAGTCGAAGAACGCACTCTCGCCATAGGCCGACGCGATGGCGTTCCAGTGCTGGTGCTGCCAGTTGCCGTGGCTGCTGACGAGTGTCGAGGTAATCGAAAGCCCCCCTCTTTCCCCCCGAAGGGAGGAGGATGTGCCTGAGAAAGGAGATGAAAGACATGAATCCTCGTCTCCTTTGCTCCGTAGGGTGATGTCTTTACGGTGGCAGGTGGGCAGCGAGAGTGTCTGCGGGCCGTTGGCGGTGGCTATCACGCAGCGGTTGCGGTAGGTTTGCTTCACGAACGACTCGTGTTTCTCGATGAGAACACGCTCCGACCGGTGCAGTTTCTGGTACCACTGCACCGGTCCGAAGTAGGTTGTCGACAGCAGCGTAGTCATTCTGTTCAGCTCATTTTCGGGCTATTTGATGTTGTCTACCCAGCGGAAGAGACGGTTCCAGCGCACTCCCGAGAGTCCGTTTCGGTCTGGATCCGACGACCACCAGATAAACAGCGGCTTGCCGACGATATGGTCTTCGGGCACGAAACCCCAGTAGCGCGAGTCAGCCGAGTTGTGGCGGTTGTCTCCCTGCATCCAGTAGTAGTCGAGCTTGAAGGTGTATCGGTCGGCCTTTTGTCCGTTGATGAATATCTGTCGGCCCTTTGTCTGCAAGTCGTTGCCCTCGTAGACGCGGATGCAACGCTCATAGATGGGCAGGTTCTCCAGCGTGAGCCGTATCGTCTGGCCCTTCTTCGGTATCCAGATGGGGCCGTAGTTGTCGCGCGTCCAGCCCGTGAAGGCGTTGAGCGGATATACCATTCCGCCGTAGATGTCGGTGTCCTTGACTGGCACCACAGCCTTGGCTACGCCGCGTTTCTTCAGTTCCTCTGCCGCCTTATGCGTCAGCGGCATATATCCGTCGTACTGTTTGACGTTGTCGTTCAGTATCAGGTTGTTGTCCACATCGTAGCCGTGGAGTCGCGACAGGCTTTGCAGGTCCTCCTCGCTTATTCCCAGCTCCTTGCGCATGGGCTCATACTCGTCGCCGAGCAGCTTTGTGAGGGTCACGTTGTTGAGCTTCACGAAGTAGGTGTACTGCACGTTGTCGGGCTCTTTGTTGGCTTTGCCGTTGATGAAGACCACCTTGTTCTTTATCTGAAGGGTGTCGCCGGGCAGTCCGACGCAGCGTTTCACGTAGTTCTCGCGGCGGTCTGTGGGTCTTGAGTCAATGGCTCCGTATGTGGGTTGGTTCTCCAGGATGTACTTCCGACCCGTGGCGTATGCCTTGCTGAAGAACGCGCGCTGCTGCTCGGTGGTCATGTCGGCCAGCCTGATGTTGGGATTGTTCTGGCTTAGGATTGATTCGCCGAGCATATAGACCAGCGTGTAGTAGTCCTGAGCCTGATAGTTGTCGTTCGTAACGATAGTGTCGCCCGAGGGATAGTTGAACACCACGATGTCGTTCAGCTCCACCTTGCCCAGTCCTTTCACCCTGCGGTAGTCCCACTGGGGCCACTCTATGTACGACTTACAGTTGAAAAGGGGCATCGTGTGCTGCGTGAGCGGCATGGTGAGGGGTGTCTGCGGTATGCGCGGTCCGTAGCTTACCTTCGACACGAAGAGGTAGTCGCCCGTGAGAAGCGACTTCTCGAGCGACGAGGAAGGTATCACATAGTTCTGGAAGAAGAACAGGTTGATGAAGTAGACAGCCACCAGCGCGAACACGATAGCGTCCACCCAGGACATCACGAAGCGCACGGGGCCATCGGAGTTCTTCCACCACTGCCAGTGGATTTTCTTGCTTATGTAGGCATCGTAGATGAAAGGCACGACGAGAAGACCCCACCAGCTCTTCACCCAGAGCAGGAAAACGAGATACAGCAGCGTGACTACAATAAACTTGGTCCACTGCCAACGGGGATTGAGTTTGGCTTTTTCCTTGTCAATCATTTTGTCTTTTGCTGAATGTTAGACCGTTAAAACTTGAACATATCGCTGATGGTGAGCAGTCCGCTGTGCTCTTTCGTGAACTCTGCCGCGAGCACAGCTCCCAGTGCGAAGCCCTGTCGCGAGTGGGCATCGTGGGTGATGGTGATCTTGTCGGCAGGCGAGTCGTAGGTGATGGAGTGTATTCCCGGCACCTCGTCGCGGCGTATGCTGTCGATGGCAAGCTCGTCCTGTGCCGGCACGTGCTCGGTCAGGGTGGTGCCGTCGGGCTGCGTCAGGTTGCCCAGACACCACTGCTTCTTGCGGTCTATCTCTGAGATGATGCCTTCGGCAAGCGTTATTGCCGTGCCGCTGGGGTGGTCGAGCTTGTGTATATGGTGCGTTTCCTCCATTCTCACGTCGTACTGGGCAAAGCCGTTCATAATCTTTGCCAGATAGCGGTTCACCGCCGAGAAGATGGCAACGCCTATAGAGAAGTTCGATGCCCAGAAAAGCGTGTTGCCGCCTTCGCCGCACAGCCTCTTCACATCGTCGCCGTGGTCCTTCATCCAGCCCGTGGAGCCGCTCACAACCTTCACTCCCTTGGCAAAGGCACGCAGGTAGTTGCCGTAGGCTGCGGTAGGATTGGTAAACTCTATGGCTACGTCAGCCGAGGCGAAAGCATCGCTGTCGAAGTCTTCCTGATTGTCAATGTCGATTACGCTCACAATCTCGTGGCCGCGGTCCAGGGCTATCTGCTCTATCATCTTGCCCATCTTGCCGTAGCCGATAAGTGCTATTCTCATTGTTATAATGCTTTTATATTGTCGGCAAAGGTAGCAAAAACCTGCAATATAGATGTATAAAAGGCACAAGCTTTTAGTTTTTTTACGTTAACTTTGCACCTTGATTACTTATAAACCGATAAACAAAGCATTTTGATATGACAACAACCATTACTGCCGGCATCCACTATGTGGGTGTCAACGACCGCAACAAACAGCTCTTCGAGGGTCTGTGGCCATTGCCCGACGGCGTTTCCTACAACTCCTACCTTATCAGCGACGACAAGACAGTGCTCATCGACACCGTCGAAGTGGACTTCTTCATGCAGTTTCTCGAGAACATACGCGAGGCCATAGGCGACCGACCGATCGACTATCTGGTGGTTAACCACATGGAACCCGACCACAGCGGCTCGATGGCACTGCTCAAGAAGTACTATCCCGACATGAAAATCATCGGCAACAAGAAGACTTTCCAGATGATGCAGGGCTTCTACGGCATCGCCGACGGCCTGCACGAGGTGAAGAACGGCGACCGTCTGGAGCTGGGACAGCACTCCCTGAGCTTCGTGCTCACGCCGATGGTGCACTGGCCCGAGACCATGATGACCCTCTGCGAGGGCTGCGGCACCACCACGCTCTTTGCCGGAGATGCCTTCGGATGCTTCGGTGCGCTCAACGGAGGAGTGGTCGACAGCAGCATCAACTGCGACGTCTACTGGCTCGAAATGGTGCGCTACTACTCCAACATCGTGGGCAAATACGGCACGCCAGTGCAGAACGCGCTCAAGAAGCTCGCCGGAGTGAGCCTCGACTATATATGCTCCACCCACGGCCCCGTGTGGCATGAGCACATCAGCCGCGTCGTTTCGATGTACGACAAGATGTCGCGCTATGAGACCGAACCGGGCTTGGTGATCTGCTACGGCACCATGTACGGCAACACGGAGCGCATGGCCGAGCAGGTGGCACGCGCCGCGTCAGAGGCCGGAGTGAAGAATATCGTGGTCTACAACGTATCGAAGACCCACCACTCCTACATCATACGCGACGTGTTCCGCTACCGCGGACTCATCGTCGGAGCACCGACCTACAACGCCGGACTCTACCACGAGATGGATGTTCTGCTCAACGAGCTGGCCGGAAAGGACATCAAGAACCACCTCCTGGGCTGGTTCGGTTCGCACTGCTGGGCCAGCAAGGCAGTCTCGGAGATCGAGAAGCTCAACACCGAACGCCTGAAGTTCGAGCCTGTTGGCTCGCCCGTCGACATGAAGCAGGGCCTCACGGCAGACACCGTGGAGCAGTGTCGTGCCCTGGGACAGGCTATGGCTGCGCGTCTCCTTGGCGAATAAGATGTAAGCTAAAGGCCACAAGCAAGTGCTTTTTCACAGAAAGCATCTGCTTGCGGCATGACTGTCATTCAGCGTATTCGCAGCGACAGGAAGTTTTCCGATTGCTGCGAGTGCGCTGATTTCTTTTTGTATGCCTTTTCTTTCAGCCCGTACCAGTCGAAGCGGTTTGATATAAGCAGCTCTTCTTTTGTGAGAAGGTGTGTCGTCTGCATGGGGATAGTAATGTATTTGAGGCCGAACTCGTCGGCCCAGCGGCGCACTTCCTCTGTGTTGTCGTAAGTGAGGAGGAAGTGTCCGCGCATCCGGCTTGCCAGCTCAAAGATGCGGCGGTGGTCAACCTTGTAGTGGGTGTAGAGCCTTCTGCCTGCCACGGTGTATGGTGGGTCGATGAAGAAAAAGGCATTGCTGTCGTTCAGATGCTTCTCCATTATGTCAAAAGCATCGCCGTGGATATATGTTATCCGCTCACGGATACGATATATCTCGTTAATACGCTTTATAAGAGTTGCTGCATACCACCGTGAGGCAAGTCCTTTTCCCTTTTCTCCCGTCTTTATCATGCCCGAACCTTTGGCAAGTATGCCACCATGACTGGTGCGGTTTCTCACTATTGTGGAGAAGCCGCGCTCCTTCATGCCGTCTGACGCGTGGGCTATGACGGAACTCACGTTTTGCGGTGTCACCACAAAATCGGCTATTTGCTTGGTCAGCCAGTGGCAGTCGTCGGAGAGAATGGTTTGCCATGCAGCCGCCACATCTTCATCGAGCTCGACCATCGTGACGTGGCTGAAATAGTGTTCGGCTGCTGCCGTAAGACCTATGATGCCGCCTCCTGCAAAAGGCTCTATGAGATGCGAGCCCGTGCGGGCTTCGGCAAACCACTTACGGGCTGTAGGCACCAGCCATGTCTTTCCCCCAGGGTAGCGGAAAGGGCTGCGCTGCGGAACCGAAGCCACGTTAGTGACGTGTGGTTTGGGCGCGATGGTTTGCGTTTCCTCTATGGAGAAGAGGCTCAGTTGTGCAGTTTGTGGCTTCATAACAGTTCAAATGCTGAATGAGGTTCAGGCTCATGGCTGATGCGCTCGTCGAGTTTGCCTTGCAGAAGTGCCATGAAATCGGACATCTCGCCGGGTTTAGTGTAAATCACTTGCTGCAAAGCGGCATGGAACTCGGTATAGATAGTGTCGACCAAAACGAGGTGGTTGCATTGGTCTTGCTCGCTGTATTCCAGCTCATACAAGAACCAGGCAATGTCGGCTTCTTCCTTTGTGACCTGTGGAAGTGCAGGCAGCGTGTCGAAAAAAGACTTCTGCATGGCGACACACTGCTTCTTGTTCCAAGCCTTGAAGATGCCTCCCTTGTATAGCATCTGCGGTATCAGGCGCTTGCGCGACGAGGAGAGGTAGTCGGGATGGGGAAAGTTACGTCCGCTCCACTCAAAGTCAGCTGTGGGTGCTTTCATATATTCCTGAAACGGGTTGCGCAGGTTGCCACTGATATAGACTCCCTGCACCTCGATAGAGGCAAAGTCGGTGACAACTCCATCGTCGTCATAGCTCACTATCACGTAGTCTACGTTGCCTGCCGACTGGCTGTTGCCGTCTGTAAGCCGTATTTCGGGCAGTGAAGTCCACTTGGTTCCCTTCGGCCAAAGGAAAGATGCTGCATCGTGAAGTATCTTCCAGTCCTCACGAAAGCGCGAAGGGCAAGTGATTACCTTGTGCTCGCCATGATTGACGCTGCACACTCCCAACGGATTGTCTGTCTTGTCTTTGGTGCAGTTAGGAAAGCGGTTGTGAAAAGGGCACAGTCTGTTTTCCCGATAATATCTTGCCGTTTCACTTTCGTTAGATACCGGGAAACCAAAAACTTCTGCTATGGGGTTGCTTTTAGGCATGGCACTATGTGGTTGTTGAGTTGTTGTCGTCAGCAAAGGTACAAATTTTTGTCTAACTTGCTTCTCTTTGTCAGTAAAAGTCCAACGGATATAGGTAGGCTCTCGTGTGTTTTGTAAAGGAAAATTGCTGAAAAAGGCTCATTGGAATATTGTCGTTTCAGAGGCTTGAGAGGCTTCTGGACGCATGGAAAGGGTCTTTTTGCAGCCGCAGCAAGACTTTTTGTGGTGCAGAAAGGGATATTTTCTGTTCGTTTTGTCGGGCCGGCGGCTTCTGGTTTTCTGCTTTTTCGTTTTTCGCCGATTGGCTGAAAGGCTGTCTGCCGCGCTGCTTTGGTCTGGGGCTTTGCCCTCCGTCGGTATGGCTGTGAGGGCATTGCGCGATGCCGAGGGGCTGGAAGCAGCGGCGGAGTTGCTGTTTCTTGCATCTGTGCAACGCTCTCATTCACAGGCTGTAACGCGCTTGATTGCTTTCTCGGAAGGGGCGCGCAGAGCTTTACGGGCGCGTCCGTAAGGTTTCTCCAAGGGCTTTGGAGAAGCCTTACAGCATAGTTGGAGAACTTCTCCAGCTATGCTGGAGCAATGCTCCGGGGCTGCCGGAGAAAGATTACCAAGCCCTTGGGAACCGCCGTTTGCCGCCCCAAGGACTCGCTGCCGGGCAGCGGTGGGGGAGGAGAATGGTGCTTTTGGGGACTTTCAGCGATGCCGGATACTCGGTTGTATGGCCGCAGAAGTGGTCTGGTTGACAAATAACCGAGTTTCGGGAAGGCTGTTGTAAGGATTTTTTTGAGTGAGTGGTGAGGGGGTGATTGGGGCGTTGAGAGGTTAAAATGTTGAAAGATTAAAATGTTAAAAGGTGATTGGTGAGGGGTGATTGGGGCGTTGAGAGGTTAAA
>ODAJ012182414.1_pt1 | contig 57233 bp, 48 predicted proteins | sample 1539241 | NCBI WGS metagenome assembly ODAJ01 (sample SAMN02144231, study PRJEB22623) | gut metagenome | biome: sheep rumen | host: Ovis aries | place: New Zealand | reverse complement strand
CGAATGGAGATGAAAGTCGGGCTTACATTTGCATGCATGAATTTAAAGAAGCTGGCAAGAATTAAGCAAAGAATGGGGTTAATAGGAAGCGCTGTTTCACATATTTTTTCTATTATTAAAATTTTTTCAATAAAAATAGCTTGAAAAAACAAAAAAAGAAAACCCACCTTGAAATAACACGTTTCAAAGATGGGTTTGTCTGTAGTCTGAAGCATCTTCCATCGGAAGATGCCTCTTTTTTTTGCGAAAATATTTTCAGATTCTTTTTCTTTTCCAGTAACCCGTAAAATATACAATGAGCAAAACCATCGGAGCTAAAGCATTGGATACCACCACGGCATACCAGATACTCTCCACTCCCATATGCAGCAGGTTTCTGCAGACAAACAGCGTGGCAAAACGGAATATCCAAAGTCTGGCCACATCCACCGCCATGGTAACCTCCGTGTGTCCGCACCCCTGGAAGAAGCCCATGGTCGGATTATGAATTCCGTTAAAGAAACACCAGAATGCCAGAATGGAAAGATAATCTGCCGCCATTACCGCCACGTCTTTTTCCTTGGCAAAAATCGAAACAATTGTCATGCTGATCAGATCTCTGGAAAGAATAAAACCTCCCACCAGTAAAAACAGAACAATTCCGAGCATAGCCATTTTATATGCTTTCTGCGCTCTCTTTACCTGACCGGCTCCCATATTCTGGCTGACTATGGTGGCAACCGCAGATCCGACACCGTTACAGGGAAGGGAAATCAGACCGTTGATTTTATTCCCGACTCCGTATGCCGCCATGGCACCTTTCCCGAATTCAAGAACGTTTTTCGTAAGAAGCAGAAACGCAAACTGAGTCACGCTTCCGCCGATTGCGCTCGGAAGGCCGATGACCACAATGTCATGCAGCTTCGATTTCTCGAATTTCAGATGGCGCAAATCGATATGTACTTCATTTTTCCGGTTATGCAACAGAATGACCGCGATTACGGCAGGCACCGCCTTTGCAAAAACCGTAGCCAGTGCCGCACCCGCCGCACCGAACGGAAATACAACCATTAGGAGAGGATCCGCTAGCATATTGATGCATATTCCCAGAAAATTTAACAGCATGGGACGGACCGTATCTCCGCGTGCCTGATGAATGGCCTGAAACATATTGACCGCGAATAAAAACGGCATGTCCAGAATGACCAGTCTGATATAGACCGTTGCGATTTCCGCCACGTCTCCTTCCGCTCCGAGTGCGCTTACAATCAGGCCGGAAAGGAAAAAAATAATCGTCGAACAGGTAATTGCAAAAATCATTGCCGATGCAAAAACCTGATTTGCCATAGATCTGGCCTCATCTGTTTTACCCGCTCCGACGTATCTGGCGATTAAAACCGATCCGGCCACGGTAAGTCCGCTGCCGAAATTTACGATGACATTCTGAACCGGGGTAATCAGGTTAATACCGGCAAGCTCCGAAGTTCCGAGTCTGCCGAGCCAGTAAGTATCCGTCAGGTTGTACATGGTCTGAAGGAAACTGTTTATCATGACCGGAACCGACAGCGCAAGAATTGCCTTGACTAAGCTGCCGGACAGAATTTCCTGTGTGGTTTTTTGACTGATTTGCTTCCTCATATTTTCAATTTCAAAAAATCCTGGAATATACAAAAGCCCGGAACAACTTGTTTCTGTCCCGAGCCCCCATATCATGTTTTAAGGTATCTGTTTATTCATTCGTGGCTTTGCAATATAATCTGCTAACGCCATCCCATTCTTCGCGAATCAGTCCGGCATAAATTCCGCCTAAATCCTTAAGCCCTTTTGCAATCATTCCGGCATAAATCACTGCTCCCGGATATTGTAAATGAGTATTATCCGTTTGAAGACCGTCAGGTTTGTAAGGATAAATTCCGGCAGGAACATGCATATACCAGCTTTCGGTAACCGAAGCTCCCGCTTCTTCCAGCGCTGCCCTCGATGCAAGGTATAAATCCACGAGTGGAACATCCAGTTCCTTTGCGGTCTCCTTCATGGCTGCCACGTACTCTCCGTGATTTCCGGGTCCGAGTACATGCTCGCTTTCATAGCATCTTCTTTCGAGAGGAGTGATGAAAACCGGGTACGCGCCTGCTTTGCGCGCCACATTCACATAGATGTGAAGATTGTCTTTATAATCCTCGAAAGGCTTGGTATACCGGGACGGATCACTTTCTTTTTCATCATTGTGACCGAACTGGATAAAGAGGAAATCTCCGGTTCCAATCTCACTTTCGATTTTAGAAAGTCTGCCATCGGAAATAAAGCTTTTGGTGGACCGTCCGTTTTTCGCATAATTGATTACTTCGACATCACGCTTCAAATAAAGCGGTAAGGTCTGTCCCATACCCGTCTGGGGGTATGTTTCAATTCCGTTAAACTGAACCGTGGAATCAGCGGCCCAATAAATCTTTGCCATATTACTCCTTCACTGCACCGATATTAACACCCTGAACAAAGTATTTCTGAAGGAACGGATACAGAATCATGAACGGCAGGATTGCCGAGATAATTCCGGCGTTATATAAGGTTGACTGCGATACATTGTACTGTGTGGTAGGGGTATCACCGTCCATAACCATGTTTCTTAACTTATACTGGAAGTTAACCTGGTCAGGATCCGTAATGTAAATCTTTACGGTTGAGTAGTCGTTCCAAACCGTAACCGCATACATCAGACCAATGGATGCAAGTGCTGCCTTGGAAAGCGGAAGCACGATTTTTAAGAAAATACCCATTGCGGAACATCCGTCAATTCTCGCAGCGTCATGTAAAGCCTTCGGAATTCCTTCGAAGAAGTTCTTCATCAGAATGATGTTATAAACGTTTACCGCATGCTTTACAACCAGGATCCACATGGAGTTTACCAAATGGAGTTTCTTCATAACGAGGTATTCAGGAATCATACCGCCGGAGAAAATCATTGTAAAGAGAAGGAAATATGCGATTACGCTTCTGCCCTTTAAATCATCCTGGGAAAGAACATATCCTCCAAGTGTGGAAACCGCAAGACCAGCAAGAGTACCGGCAAGGGTAGTAATCACGGAGTTAATGAAAGGACGATACAATGCTTTCGTTCCGATAATGGTTTTGTAACCATCCAGTGTAAACTTGGTCGGAATCAGTTTAAACTGATATACACCTACCTGGTTTAATGAGTCTACCAAAACCTTCCAGATCGGTATCATGATAATCAGTGCCAAAATAATAAATACCAGGTAATTTACAATATCAAATACGCTAACCTTCCATTTTTTTCCGGAAGAAATGGTATCGATTTTAATTTTATCTTCTTTTGCCATTTTTCGTATCCTCCCTTCCTTTTACAGAATTCCGCGTCCGCGGATCTTTTTGCTAGCCCAGTTGCAAAGGATTACAAGGCCGCCGCCGACAAGTGACTTAAAGAGGCCGACTGCCGTTGTATATCCATAGTTCGGGAGGGCAATGGTAAATGTCTGTCTGTAGATGTATGTGGAGATAACATCCGAAACATCATATACTGCAGAGTTATATAATACGAATACGGATTCGAACATATTCATAACTTTTGCAAGGTTCAGAATCAAAACGATAATGATGGTCTGTGCAAGAGCCGGTACAGTTACATACCAGATTTTCTGCATTCTGGTTGCACCGTCAATTTCCGCTGCTTCATATAATTCCGGGTTGATTCCCGATAAGGTGGCCAGGAAAATAACGGTTCCCCATCCTGTTTCCTTCCAGATATTTATCAGGAAGAAGATCGGGCGCCACCATCCTTTGTTTGCCAGGAAGTAAATTCCCGAACCTTCCGGATCGATAACATTTAAATCCTTTAAAATACCGTTAATCATACCGGTTGAAGAAGGGCTTAACATCAAGGAGAAAATCGCTGCAACTACTGCCCATGACATAAAGTGAGGGAGATAAATAAGTGTCTGCAGCGTTTTCTTTGCCCATAAAAGACGCATTTCATTTAAGAATACCGATACGATAACCGATGTAAATGTGGTCAGTATCAGCTTCATGATACTTAAGAAGAGTGTGTTTCCGAAAGATGTCCAGAACGCGGTCGTGGAAAACATCTTCTGGAAGTTTGCAAGACCTACCCATCTGGGTCCGCCTACCGGCTTATAGTCCATGAATGCAAAGCGGATTCCGAGCATGGGCCAGTAGTAAATCAAAATTACCAGAACGGCCACGGGAATGAACATAAGATAGAATCCTTTGTCATTCCAGATCTTCTTAAAGTATTTCGCCCGGGTCTCCTTTTTCAAAACCGCAAGCGCTTCTTCTTTGGTTGACGCTTTCCCGGATTCAAGAATTCCTTTAATCTGGATTTCCCGGACTTCTTCTTTCACCTGTTTTTTATCAATTTTTTCCGCCATACTGATGCCCTTCCTAAATTATAGTTTTTCTTGTTCTCAAATTATTTTGTAGCTGATATACTCTTTTCTCCGGTATATCTTCTAAAAAATACTTTGAAAATCTTTCCAAGTTGCCCTGGGAAAAATCCCAGGGCAACCGGTCGGTTAATCTTGCTTTTTCGTTATTTAATTATGAATTATTTTGCACTGTTTAATTCCTGAAGTGCCTGATCGATAATGGAACCTACCGCATTCTTGTACTCTGCGATTGCTGCATCGATGTCGCCGCCTTCTACAACAACCTTGGAGATAACTGCGTTCTTGGCATCATTGATGGTACCTGCTTCGGAGGTAAGAGTATCGGATACAGGTGAAGGATGTGCATCCTTGCAGTGGGATACGAAGAAGAGGTTACCCTGTGCAGCAAGTTCGGAAGTGCTGGTGAAGCCTGCATAATCACCTACAAGAGGAGCAATAACAAGTGCAGGGTCCATAGCGTTCTTCTTCCAAAGAGTGTTCTCATCGTTAGGAGACTGCTTTAAGTGGAACTCGCCTTCTGCGTACTCATATGCCTTCTCAAGGCTCTTTCCGTTGTCATCGGTCTTGCCTTTGTTTAATACGAAGGACTCAGCCTTGGTGGACCAGTGAACATCTTCTGCACCGTATGTCCAAAGGGTCTGGATTCTTCCGCCGTCTAACATGGTATCAATGAAGGTATCGAAAACTGCCTGCTCACGGGAGTTGTCTCCGTCACCGTCATCAATGATTACCCAAACGGGAGCTTCACGGTTGATGTATGCGCCAACTTCTGCGATCGGCTCAAGCATTACAAGCTCGCTGTCAACTTCGTTCTTAACAAGGTTATCGGTAAGGGTCTGATACCAGGTTCCTGCCCAGTATGCAAAGGCTCCTGAAGAACCTGCCTGATCGTTGGAGAAGAATTTCTCACGAGCGGTCTTGGTGGAATCCGTTAAAGCTGCGGGATCGATTACGCCGTCTTTGTATGCGGTCTGAAGTCTTTCAAGAGCTTTCTTGGTTGCTTCTTCCTGGAATCCGTCTACCCACTCACCGTTATCGTTCTGATAGATTGCGGGATATGCATCCTGCCAGAACTCAGGAAGGTAGTTGATATAAGGAGCTTCGTCTGTCTTTAAGAATCCGGCTGCGTCGGTTCCGTAAGTATCTTTCTTTCCGTTTCCGTCCGGATCTTCGTTGGTGAACTTAAGAAGCATGTTGTAATAATCATCATAAGTCTTGATATCGGAAGCCTTTAAACCTACTGCATCAAGCCATGCTTTCTTTACATAAGTTACGCATCCGTTTCCGTATGCAGGAGAGAATCCGTAAAGTTTTCCGTTTCTCTTTAAGTTCTCGTTGATTTCAGGCTTTTCAATTCTGCTCTGGAATTCTGCATTATCATATGCAGCGGTCATGTCCCAGAGAAGTCCGGTGTTAGCGTACTGTGCAAACATGGAAGCGGGCATGATCATTACATCGGGATAATCGCCGCCTGCGAAAAGACGTCCTACAGCATCGGTGTAACCGGAGTGGTCTAACTGGCTGATGTTAAGAGTAACATCCTTGCCGAATTTTTCCTTAACTGCTTCTTCCCACTGAGCTTTGAAAGCATCCTGTCCGTTGTCAACCGTTGCGGTAAGGGTACCGTCAACTACCATTGTGATACTGGTAAGATCATAGTCACTTGCTTCAACTACTACTTCAGATCCGCTTGCAACTTCGGAAGTGCCGGGATTGTTTCCGGTACATGCCACAAGGCTGCATACCATTGCAACTGCAAGAAGAACTGATACAACTTTCTTTTTCATTTGTAATCCTCCTTTTAGTGAGTAAGTAAAATTGTGATTTTGTTTTTCAGAAATATGTAAGCGCTTTCACTCTTTATGTAAATAATATTCAATATCCAAACTTTTTACAAGTAATTTTGGCCAAAAAAAATACACAAAATAAAATCATTTTTATGTAAAAATATTACAAAAGGGGGATTATTTCTGTCCGGAACCGGACGTTTCAGATTCCTGTGAATCGGCTTCCGGTGCGGTTTGCGCGTACTCTTCGGCCTTCTTGATCAGCTTTTCGCAGGCATTCTTCATGATAAGACCATGGAGCGCGGTAGCTCCGGTGAAACCGATTACAAAAAACAGGGGAAGCCAGTTGAAATACCAGAAGCAAAGAAAGAGCGTTACTCCGACAATGAGCGCGACCGCAAATAAGAAAGGAAAATTGGTCAGAGTCAGAAGCAGTGCCGTTTTCAGTGTATTTCCGAATGTCATGTCAAATCTCGCGATAATCGGATATACCGTGAGATTAAAGAACAATACCAGGCATGCAGAGAGGATGATAAGAATTCTGTACACCAAAGGAACCTCTCCCCAGCCAACCTGATATGCCCAGCTGAAGTCAAACAGAATAAATGCAACAAATACAAGCTGCATCAGTCCGACTAAAAAAGACATTTTAAAATTATCGCGAAATGCGCGGAAAAAGGAAGGAAACACTCTGGGAGCTTCCTTTCGGTGAATCTTCATCGAAACGTAAGATCCTGCGGTTAATGCGGGTCCCGCGGTAAGGATGGGAAGACAGCAGACCAGGGTCAGCAGGAAAATCATGAAAAAATCAAAAGCATTTCCCAAAAATCTCATAAAAGGTCCGTCGATATCCAAAAATTTCATTGCTCTCTCCCTGTTTTCATTGACATCTTTCCATGAAAGGATATCATCATATTATCTGTATTTGTAAAAAAAATCAATCCGGAGGTTCCATGAACAGTTCTCAAAAATACCCGAATCCGGTTCTCTACGGCGATTATTCCGATCCCGATGCCATACGCGTCGGAGAGGATTATTACATGATTTCTTCCAGTTTTACCAACACTCCCGGAATTCCCATCCTTCATTCCCGGGATCTGATTCACTGGGAAGTCATCCATTATGTTTTGGATAATCTTCCCGATGATTCCTATACATCCGTACGGCACGGGTGCGGAGTCTGGGCTCCCTCCATCCGTTTTCATAACGGGGAATTTCTCGTCTTCTTCCCCATGCCCGACGAGGGTATTTATGTCTGCAGGGCAGACAGGATTACAGGTCCCTGGAGTACCCCCGTATGTATTATGAAAGGTTCCGGCTATATCGATCCCTGTCCGTTCTGGGATGATGACGGAAACGCTTATCTGGTCTTCGCTTTGGCCGGCTCCCGCGCCGGGAAAAAAAGTGTTCTTATGTTATGCCGCATGGCCGGGGACGGCTTGTCCGTATCCGAAGAATCCCGGTGTGTCTATGACGGAAACAACACAGAGAACGAAACCATCGAGGGACCGAAATTATATAAAAGAAACGGTTACTATTATATTTTTGCGCCGGCGGGAGGCGTCAAATGCGGACACCAGACCGTACTTCGCAGTCGTAATATCTTCGGGCCTTATGAATACCGAATCGTATTAAAGCAGGGAAATACCGGTGTAAACGGGCCTCATCAGGGTGCCTGGGTGGATACGCCCTCGGGAGAAAATTATTTTTTACATTTTCAGGATGTATATGCAGGCGGACGAATCGTACACCTGCAACCGTTAATCTGGGATCACGACTGGCCGGTAATCGGAACACGGATAAACAGCGAAACCTTCGGAGAGCCTGCCGAATACGTCGAAAAGCCAAAAGATGCCGACGATTCTTTTGAAAACGTAAAACCACAGACTTCGGATGATTTTAAAAATAAGGTTTTATCCCTTCAGTGGCAGTGGAATGCAAATCATGATGAAAACTGGTACCGCTTTCTTCCGGAAGGCGGAATGTTTCTAAAAGCATTCCCGGGCGATTCCCTTCCCCTCTGCGATCTTCCGAATCTGCTTTTGCAGAAATGGCCCGCGCCGGAATTTCAATGCACCACGGTTCTGGATTTCTCCGAATTAATGCCCGGGGAATGTGCCGGCATTATATCATTGGGACAGACCTATGCGGGAATCGGACTTTACAGAAGCCTTAAGAATCCTTCCGACTACAGCATTCGTACAATTACTGGAGAACTGCACTATCAGACCAACACTTCCGATGCGTCGCAAGAATGCACACAAATACCGGTAAGCGGGGAGTTCTTAAAAGAAGCCTCTTACCGTCTGACTTTTCTGTATTCCGTGAAAATAGCGGAATACACGGATGAAATTGACCGTCTGGACTATAAAGGGCGTAAACAGTGGGTAAAACATATCCCGCGCGAAAGAATTACTCTCTCGCTATGCGCGCCCAAAGAATTAACAGAGATTCCGCCCTGTACAATTCCCGCATACGCAGGCCGGTGGGTCGGTGTCAAAAACGGGATTTTCTCCTTCTCGGAGAAAGAAAACGTTCCGGAAGGCGGAGTGATTATCCGGTCCGTACAATATGAATAAAGAATTTTAATCTTCCGTAACACTGTCGAAGAATCCGTTAAACTCATTCAGGACGGATTCTTCGACTTTTCTGATATAAAGAAGTCCTTTCCGATCCGTTTTGCAAAGAAGCAGATGAATACAGCCGAACATTTCGCCGACGAGTCTTGCATGCAGATAGCAGCTTCCGTCCCGCTGCATCTGCGCTGCGGCGCAGACCGAAATGCCGTCCTTCCAGGTTACCGGTTCTGCATATTCTGCACATTTATACGGTATGATATATGTTTCTTCTGCTTTATACAGAATCAGTTCGTCTTTCGTAAAACGGTAGGCCAAAAAGGGCGAACCCTTCTTTACAATCCGGTAATTTCCGTAAAGCGCTTCCATTCCGGAAGCATCCTTTTCGGCCGTGGGAACAGTTCCGAAGATTTCCTCCGATATTTTCTCGATTCCGTCCAGCAGTTTCTGTGTACCGCCGGCCTCAGACTGGGTATCCGCCGTCGTTATAAACAGTAATTTCTTTTCCGGATAGACGCATAAATACTGTCCGCCCATCCCGTACATCATAAATCCGTTACCCGGCAATACCCAGAACTGGTAACCGTAACCGTATCGTTCCGATCTGGTTTTTCCCGCATGCACGGTTGCCGATAAAGGCGATGTGGCAAGGCGGACATAATCCGCATATTTTTTCCAGAAAGCCCGGTCATATTTCGTACCGGTCAATTTTGGATAGTCGGTTTCCAAAGTGTTATTTAAAAGGGAAATCAGAAACTCTCCCGTCACAAGCAGATCGTTCGGATAAGCCATCAGGCCGGACCCCGTATGTTCCGCATCTCCCGGTGCCGTCATCAGATACGCATCCTCGGAAAAACCGATTTCGGTAAGAAAAACCGATCGTAAATATTCGAGAACTCCCGTCCCCGAGATTTTTTGAACCAGCGCTCCGAGAACCAAAGCCGCGGAAGTATCATACTGAAAAATCATTCCCGGTTCATGATCCGCGCTCACTTCAAAAAATGACTTCACCCAGTCTTCGGTTTCTTTTATTTTATATGTAGTTTTCGCATAGGGCGAACGCATCATCAAAAGATTTCTGACGGTTGTTCTTTTCAATTCCTCGCTTGAATTCAAAGAAGAATACTCCGGGAAAAAACCGGTAACGAAAGCATCGAGGTCAAGTTTCCCTTCCGCATACAAAGCACCGATTGCAAGAGAGGTATAACTTTTTGCAACAGAAAACATGCGATGAAGGGTATGCTTTGAAAAAGGAGCACGATACTCTTCATATAACGTTTTTCTGTCCTGCCGGATGAATAAGCAGTCCAAAGGAAACCCCGTATTTTGAAAGTAACTTTCAAACGAATTCATTTTATGCTCCTTTCCTGACCGGTACATAATATCCGGTTTTGGTATCTACGACACCTGCGGCATCCGCAGCATCCGCGGTCTTGTACTCCGCACTCTTCATCAGTTTTTTCCAGGAACGGCAGAGTTTATAATAGCCGATCATCGCAAACATTCCGAACCCGAAGGATGCCGGAAACGCCAGCATGATATAGCCTCCGTCAAAGAACCGTGCGATCAGCCATGCTACCGGAATTCTGACCGCCCAGAGCATAAGAAGATTGACTACGGTCGTGTATTTTACCCGTCCCGTTCCGTTGACGATATTGGATATCGAGTTGTAAACCGCATACATCCACTGACATAACATCATGACAATAACCTGCCGGCCTGCCACTTCCAAAACATCCGCTTCTTTCGTAAACATACGAAGAACCGGCATACGGACAATGATGAACAGCAGTCCGAGTGTAAGCGTAATTCCGCCGGCCAGGGCCGGGATTAAGTACTGGCCTTTTTTCAAACGGTCAATTCTGTTTGCACCGAAATTCTGACCGGAAAACGTTGTCGCGGAAGCGCTGATTCCCGAAATTGCCATGTTCGCGATTCCGTTTACTCTTCCCGAAACGGACCAGCCTGCCATAAAAACAGAACCCTGCGCGTTTACGAGCGTCTGCATCGCCATATGTCCAAAGGAAAACAGCGAGTTATTCAGTCCGATCGGAAGTCCGACAACAAGGATTTTTCCGAGGATTCCTGCATGAAACCCACGCGGGAAAACGGTAAATCCGATGTCTTTATACCGAATCCGGATATAGACAATACTGAAAATCCAGGATAAGAACATTGCAATTCCCGTCGAAACCGCCACTCCGGCCACGCCCATATGGAAAACAGCCACTAAAAGCAAATCCAGACCGATGTTCGCGACGCAGGAAATAATCAGAAAATACAATGATGCCACGCTGTCCCCCACCCCTCGGAGAATTCCTGCATTCATATTATAACCGATATTTCCGGTTGCCGAAATCAAAACGATTCTCGTATAAATCAGTGCGTGCTCCCAGACATCATCCGGAACCTGCATAAGACGAAGCAGAAAAGGTGCGGCGAAGTAACCGATGATACTGATGGGAATCCCGCAGAAGTAAACAATCGACACTGCGGTTTTGCAGGCATCTTCGATTCCTTTGCGGTTTCCGGCTCCGGCGAATTGTGAAATCAGAATGCTGACTCCCGTTCCGATTCCCAGAAAAATGCAGAGCAAAACCTCGACCGGCTGGGAACTGGTCCCGACACCGGCAAGTGCCGTGTGGTCGCAGTAATTACCGATTACTAGCGTATCCACGGTAGTATATAAGTACTGTAAAATGTTTCCCAGAACAATCGGCAGGGCAAACAGCAGTACATTTTTGACAATGGGCCCCCGGGTCATGTCTATTTTTTTCATTTATTCAGCACACTTTCCGAGTAAGCTCTGTAGAATCCGGCCAGCGGGATAAAACTCTGGGCAAAATTCTTACTGCTGGCACTCCCGACAATTACCGCATCCTCCATCTTCTGCTTCCTGCTTTCGTAAGAGGGAAACTCCCGGATTGCTTTGCGAAACGTTCCCATTCCGTACTCAAGATATCTGGTGTCTTTGGTCAGATCGTAAGCTGCCGTCAGCGCCTCAAGCAAAAGGGTATTGTTTCCGAGACGGTTTAAACTGGGCAGTTCTTTATAATAGAAAATCCCCCAGTCTTCCACATAGCAGTTTTCAATCATGTCATCCACGGCACGCAGAATCATGGTTTTCAGTTCTTCATCCGGGAAAACCTTGTAATAACGCATCAGGGAGCCGACCGCTATGGAAATCATAAATCCGACACGAATCGCCGTATTGTCCGTATACGGTGCAAGCCAGTGACCGTAGGTCTGTTCCCAGATTTTAAAATCGTTTAAGATCTTATCGCATTTTACCAGCCATTTTTTATCATGTGTTTCCACGTAAAGGGCGGTAAGCGTTCTTAACGCCCAGCCGGTTTCCCTGGCATTTGCCTCACCGGCCTTCTGGTATAAGGGAAGTTCCAAAAGTTTTAAAACGTTCTCTCCCACTCCGATTGCGGTCCGAAGTCCTCTTTCGTCACCCGTAAAATGATAGTAGTCCAAAAGACCTTCCACCCACTCATGTGAGCATACCATCACGCCGTTTACGGTATGGCCTGCGGTGTGTTCCCACTGTCCTCCGACATAAAGGGGATTTGCGTGATAATGACAGATATCCACATCCATCCAGTGTGAACAGGATGCAATCATATAATCCATGAACCGGCGGATTCCCGTACGGGCATATAAAAGTGCACAGGAATGCGGATAATCGTATTCGTTATTGCACCAGACAAGCTTCCCGTCTCCTCTGCCCTGTGCCGTATAATTGGCATCGTAGGAATCACCGAAATTCAGCATACCGTATGCCCTTGCGTGGGAATCCGCCCGTCCGATTAAGTTCTGCTCCACCATGGGGTCTTTCTGATCCGCAAAAATCTCCGGCCAGATTCCGGCTTCCTTATGAACCCTGTAGGAAACATACGGGCGGTCCGGCATCTGATAGATAATGCTTCGGTTGTTGATTTCACTGATTGGGAGATTCGCATCGTGGAAATGAAGCAGGAATTTCTGTTCTCTGGACATTCCGCTTTGCAGTACCACCGGCCCGGCATCCTGTGGCACAATAAAAACTTTTACACCGTTCCTGTTTGCTTCAACCGCTTTGGGGAAATTCTGCTGCGCCTGAAAAACGGTTGCCGCGAATCCTCCGTCCGAATCGGTATAATCCGCAAAAAAAGTTCCGTAAAATACCTCCGCAAAGTGCTCGTTTGCTTCCTTCATCAGTTTGTCCGCATCCACGGCTTTTCTGACCGGATTGCCGCCCTTTGCGATAAAATAATCGGTTTTATAGTTGGAAGATGCTGCCAGGGTTCTTATATTTTCAGGCTTTGCAAGTTCCATAATCTGATCGGCTTCCGCCGAACTTCTGGCATGATAAACGGGGCCTTCTCCGAACTGCGCTGCCGTAATCACTTCCCCGCAGCCCGTGGAATCCAGTTTTTCGCCCGGATAATCCGCCTTACTGTCCGCGGAAATCTGTCCGTTTTCGGCATTTCCGATCATCTGAAAACACAGGGATTTGATTCCAAAGGGATCGTCCGTTGTGTTAATGATCCGATAGGATATTTCCACCCACGGTTTTCCCGCATATGCCGTCAGTTTCACTTCAAACCGGATTTGTTTGTTCTTCGTCTTCTGCGTTCCCTGCGATTGTAAAATCGCACAAATGGGGCCTTCTTCCGTCACTTCCCATTCTCCAAGCAGAATGTCATATTCGTTTCCGTCCGCGTCTTTTAACAAAGGGCCGGCAAACCGACCGGCTTCGTAATTTCTACCCGCAACGGTGATGCGACCGAATATTTCCGCAGAATCGTTATTCACGGCAAAAGAGAATTCCTCTTTGCTGTCATCCAACATCGTTTTTACTTCAAAACCCGAACCGGTTTTACGGACGGAAACGGGATGAACAGTACGAAACGGCTCATCCCGGAAAGAAGATTCCGTTTTGTCGCAGTCCAGATAAAATGTAAGCTTTTTATTTCCGGGCAGATCGGCAAGAAAACGCACGAAAAGAAAACGAACCGATCCGTCGTCGTAGCGGGATGTCACCTTGCACTGCAGCGGAAGCGTGCTTTCGCCGTCCCTCATCCGTACGCTCTTTTCATCCCGCAGTTTTCCCTTCGGAAAAGGGACTGCAACAAACAATGGCTCTGCTTTTTTGTCATCACGATACAGTTTATCCAGATAGATTTCCATGCCGTTCTCCTTCATTTCAACCCGATTACCGCTGTTTCATTGCTGTTATTTTACAAAGTCTTCCCTCATTGGTGAGAAAATATCAAGTAAAATGCCCTCTTCGAGACAAACACAACCGTGACGAATTCCGTCTTTTTTAAGCATTGTATCTCCCGCTTTCACGACTTTGGTTTCATCTCCGACGGTAAATTCAAATACTCCGGAAACCACATACGTAATCTGCGTGTGAGGATGAGAATGAAGCGCTCCGACGGCACCTTTTTGAAAATGATTTTCCACCACCATTAACTCATCCGTATAACTCTTAATCTGTCTGATAATTCCTTCTCCGCCGGGTACCCCGTCCGTATTCTCTCCGTATCCCCAAATCTGATTTTTTTCGGTCTTCATAAAGGCACTCCTTTCTATAGTTTTTATGGTTTCATTATAAATCATTAAATTCCGGTTTTCCTTTGTTTTCATATGAAGAATATGCTATAATCTTTAAAATTATGACATTTACAGGAGATGACAAATGCCTCTTCGAATTCCAAAGGAATCCTTAATCACTGTTCAGAAGCGGTCTTTACCGGCAGATTTTGCCATGCCGCAAATGGAGGTTGCCGAAACACACTACAGCATCGGCATGATACTGACCGGTGACCGGCGCATCATTACCCCGTTCGGACAGTTTGACGCTCACGCCGGAGATGTAACCACAATGCCTCCTTTGGTTTACCACAGGACATTCTCCACAAGCGAAACTCCGTATACCAACTATCTGATTAAAATTTCGGACAAACTGGCCGAACGCTTTCAAAGGGAAATCAGTACGAATATCTGGAACAGTGTTTTTGAACAGAAGCTTCTTTCTTTTTCGGAAGAAGACCGGCTGCATATAGAACGGATTATGCAGGATATGCATTCCGTTTACGAAAAAAAAGAAAGTTATTCGGAAGTAATTCTGACAGGACTTCTCTATCATCTTGTGGTATTTCTCCATAACAATACCATGGAGAAGAACCGACAGTTTTTTAAAGAAGAACTCTCCAAAGAAATTCTGGATGCCATGTTTTATATGGAACAGCATTATGCGGAAGATCTGCGTCTTCCGCTCGTTGCAACAAAGACCGGCTTCTCGGAAGGCTATTTTTCACGCCTTTTTTCCTCGCAGACCGGTCTTTCCTTTACGGATTATTTAATTAATATACGGATTCTTCGAGCCAAAGAATTATTGCTCCAGACAAACAAATCCATTTCGGAAATCGCCATTGAGACAGGCTTTTCCGGCGGCGACTATTTTTCCTCGGTTTTTTCAAGGAAAGAGGGAATGACGCCAAGCGCCTTCCGGAAGAATAAATAAAATCCCTGAATTTTCATTTAACGTATAACGCCCGGATGCAGGCATTATTTGTTACGAATCCGATTCTGTCCCATGTGGTTTCCATACATAAATCCAGCCACTCATCACCCACCAGAATAAAAGACTCTCCCTCATTACCCGATACCTTAATCCGGAATGGGCTTTCATCAAATGATTCGCCCTCCACGGGTGCTCCGTCCGGATACGTGACGGCTATGGCATATTCCGTCACTTCCATCGGGGTATCGAGCGGGATAACGCAATAGCCGGCATAAGGCGCATGAAAGACTGCGGAATAAAGTACTTCCTTCAAATCGGGAGTCATAATCCGAACCGTAAGATCCGAATCATCCCGGGTGATATACGTTCCGACCGCCGCCAGCTTTCCTTCTTCCTTAAAAACATTGGCCGTTACGGTTTCTCCCTCGCCGGCCGTATCTTCCGTCCATCTGCCGCCGTCATGCGTAAGCACCTTTGTATATTCATCGGTAACCGACATAAAAGCCGGCAGATCATTTACCCGGTCAAAAGGGGTATCGTAAGAAACATAATAATACTTCCCCGGAGTGTTGCTGTTATAGGCAATCCAGGCACCGTCCCGGGATGCCTCAACGGCAAAATATTCTTTCGGGAAATGATCATCCCATCCGACTATCGCGATGGAATGGTCATAGTCTTCCGGTTCCGGATTTGGAAAGTTCAGGTTAAGATATCCGTCTTTCGGTCTGATAAATCGTTTACGCGAATCAGGAATACCGATATAAAGTGCACCGTACTTTTGTATGCCTTCCTTTATCTCTTCCAAACTCCAATCCTGCGCCTGAATGTATCCGTCCAGCACATAGCCGTCCAGAAAACCACGGCTTAACTCGTTGACCACAAAAACAGCAACGCCGCCATAATGCTCGTCTCCGCCGGAAACTCCGCCGTTTTCATCTTCATCGAAAATCTCATCCACCAGATCCAGATCGTCAAACGCTTCGATTGTCCCCTCATGCTTCAACCGGTAGGCGGTAATCATGGCACAGGTGGAAGCGCAAATCCAGCATGTTCCTGCCTGCTGTTCTCTTAATTCATATTCCACTCCGTCTTCAAGCAGGCAGTAATACCCGTCATCGGGATGCATATACTCATGCACTTCACCGCCGGAAACTTTCCCCGGGGTTTCCGAGGTTACAGCCTCACTTGTGACATCCCCTGCATCACCCTGTGCGTTCATATGATTTCCGCCGGAAACAATTCTGTCCGCACACAGTAAAAAGGTACTCAGGGCAAGTAACGAAGCGACAGAAACAGCTCTTTTAATAAACAAATCTTTCTTCATGATTTCTCACCAATCAGACTGAAACCCGATTGCATTTTAGCAACCTTAGCAAATAATAATGCAAATAAGCAATCATCGTCCGAACTTTCCGGTCAGATATTCCGGACCGTACCAGGGAATCCCGGGATCGGCGCATTTCCCGCCGCCAGGAATGACGATCAGATGTTCCTCACCCTTGTCGTCGTAAATCCGTTGTAGTAAAGATTGGAATAATCCTCTGAAAAGGTTACATTACTCCAGGTTAAATCCTTTTGCTACCAATCCACTATCGGCCCGGCTGATTACGGGCATAAACAGTACCGAAAACACAAGCACCGCCCCGGTAATTGCTGCTGTCGGTTTTTTCATTTTCCGCATCGTATTGTCCTCCTGTTTCACCGGATTTTTCAATATTATACCATACCCCGACAGTTGCTTCCAGTAAGGCTTTAATCCTTTCCCCCGTTATCCGGCAGTTACACCGGCGTCTCCATAAATTCATCGATTGCTTTCAGCACGGGAATGGCATATTCATCGCCGCTGAATACCCATTGTTCATGCTGCATGTTAAACTCCCTGATGTCCGGATTATGGAAATACTTCTTATATCTCTTTAAATATTTTTCTCCCATCTTGTTTGCATAGATAAAATGCGGAATCGTATGCTCTACATTGATATCATTATCAAGATGGGTCAAAAGATCCGTATAATATTCGTTTTTGATTGAAACGGGGTTGAATCTCGAAAACCCTGCCACAAATTTTTCTGCTGTTTCCTCATCCATCAGAAAAAAGCTTTTCAGTTTTTCCTTCGTCCGGTTTCTTTTCTTTTCGCTCTTTGTAACACTCGTAAGAAGCGGAACCACCAGCTTTGACTGAAGGTATGCGCTTACTTTACCGCTTTGATCAAGATCGGGACTTCCGAAAATCGCATGATCGATATGCACGTTTTTTCTTTGAACAAGCTGACCTACAAAACTCGAACCGAGAGAAGATCCGATAGCACCGTCAAGTCGTCCGCCGTGATTTTCCTTGATGTACTTTTCTATTTTTTCCGTAATCGTAATCATATCCGGAAAAACACTGTCACCTCCGTCAAAGCCGTCGTAATTTACACATATGAGATGATATTTTTCCGACAGATACGGAATGACTTTTTCAAAATTCATCTGCCAGTCACAGCATGTTCCCGGCAAAAGCATCATTGTCTTTCCAGACATGTTCCCCATTTCTTCGTACTGCATTTTTGCTCCTTTATTCTGTTCCTCTATTCTTTTGTTTTTGCTGTAATAATTTGGAAAATACTCTTTCGGTCACCCCGGGCTTTTTTTTATTTAACCAGATAAGAGCAAAGCAGCGCCACAAGAGCCGATGCTCCGGGGAAAATAATGAACAGTTTCAGCAACTGACTTTTTATATTGTATCCGTATTTCCTGTCGGCATATACGCTCTCCACTTCTGGAAAATAATATTGAAAGAAGTGGTATTTCATAAGCAGAAAATAGTCGAAGTAAATCATATCGTATATTTTATACGTCGAAAAAATAATCACGAACCTCAAAAAGAACTGAAGGAAGGTGAAATGGTTTCGAAAACCGTCCCATACGGAAATAAATCCAACACCCAGAATCATGAGAAAACTGAATGTCATAAGAACCCATCCGATGGCATGCGCTCCGTAGAAGAGTTCCTTTTCTCTCGGAATCAAAACCTCTCTGGCTTCCTTCGGTGCAGAAGAAAAGAATTTCGTGTTTTGAATAAATGCAATCGCCGAAAACAACATCAGTGTCATGGCCGCGCAAAATATAATTGCCAGAAATACCGTTAAAATCATTTTACACCTCACAATCGTTTTGCCGGAAAGAAACGACAAAAACTTATCAATCAGTCCCTGAGGATTGCTCCTTATTGTATCTTTCTTGCTACCAGGTGAAGGCGCATTTTCTTTGCCCTGTTTAGTTTTTCAACTTTTAAACCGGCCGCATCGCAAAACGTTTTAATCTCATCAAGCGATCTGGCTGCCACATCTCCGTGTCCGATCATATTTGCCATCGGCATTTCCGTGTGATTCATAAGCCAGAGGATTGGTTTTGGTGCCGTATAGTCCTGTAGAATCAGTCTTCCTCCCGGTCGTAATACTCTCTTTACGCTGTCAAAAAATCTCTGCGGATTCGGATAATGATGGAAACTGTTGGAACAGATGATGACATCGAAAGAGTTTTCTTCAAAGGGCAGGTTTTCACAATCCCCCACGACCCAGTCAACACCCGAAAGATTCTTTGACCTTCCGACCTCAATCATTTTGGGTGTCAAATCCAGCCCGGTATAATGCTTCGAGGGGTCTTTTTCATAAAGGAGAGAGATCATCGGACCAGTTCCGCAACCGCAATCAAGGAGATCATGATATTCTTCTTTTTCAAGTTCGGAAGAGATATACGGATAATCTTCCTTACAGATTTCATAGATTCCCGCATGATCGCTTTCGTATTTATCCGCCGCCTTGGTAAACTCTTTTATTGTTAATTCTTTATACTGCTTTTCCGTTTTCATTGACCACAATCCATTCCCTGTTTTTGGGGCGATAATCTTTGCTCCGCTTACTACTGTTCTATAAGGCAAAATCCCCCTCTCTTAAGAGGGGGATTCCCTTTATAAATCCCCTGAATAAAATTACGATGCCAGTGCAGAACCCAATGCCTTGCAGGCATTCACGGCATCATCGTCAGGCTCGTTATTTGCCATTACGGATTCCGGGGAAAGAACCGCACCTGCAGCCTTGCAACGCTCTTCCCAGTCACGCATCCACTGGCCGTCACCCCAGCCGTAAGATCCGAATAATCCGATTTTCTTTCCGGATAAAGAGCTCTCGATTCCGGAAAACATCGGTTCAAATACATCTTCCTCGAGTACTTCCGCTCCAAAATACTACTGCTGTCTTCATATCAGTTATCCTTTCCGGGGGTATTCCCCCTTTACGTTTTTTGATTATGTTAAAGCCGCTTATACTGCATCGGGCATTTTAACCGTTAACTGTTCGAGCGATGCTCCGTCCTTAAATCTTCCTAACAGACATTTCGTGCAGTTCGTATACGCATCAAATATCTTTCTGGCATTTTTCACGTCTCCGTAAACCTTCCAGCAACCCACACATTTATACTCTTTTGCTTTATGCTGCATGAAGCCGAGGACATCTTCCGGCGGATAACCGAGAAAGAAGCCGACCTCGTGCGGGAAATCATCCTGCAGGGTATTTTCTCTCATTCTCCGGCCGAGTCTGGTGACGCAATAATCCGGATTCTCCGCTTTGTATCCGAGTTTTTCCATATAGGCTCTGGCAATTTCGTTATTCAGATCCCGACAGAGAAAACAGGGGCGATATAAATACAAAACAACGCGCTTTTCATAATATTTGATCGGTACAATGCGGATTCCCTTTTTGACGAGTACCGCATTGGTTCTTTTTAAGTATTCGCAGACCTCCCTGCGACTCTGGTATTCACAGGAAAACAGATTTCCCGTTTTAATGCCGGCCAGTGTCGGCGAACAGTTCTCTACAATTGTGCTGTCTTCCATCACGTTTACTCTTCCCCTTTGCCCCGGTTCGCCAGGAATTCTTTTTATTATTCCGGTTATATGGTTAGTTATAACTAACCTCGCGTCATATAATAAGCCGTCCTTGGGGCGGCTGTTATTATATGGGTTAGTCATATCTAACCGTAGTTACTTTATCACAAAATAAAATTCCTGTCAATGATTCAAGATGCTTATTATGTGGGAAAATCAGGAGATTTCTCCTTCAGGACTGCCATAATCTTTTCATAATTCTGCGCAAGATGCGGATAAACGCAGTCTTTACAGTTTTTCTTAAGTCTGCCCCCCGATTCAATCATGGTATAGCTGCCGGGACAATCGTAATAATAAAGCGGGCAGAAGCAAAAAAGGCAGTTAAGTTCCGCACTGCATTTATGGCAGGGATAATACTCACAGTCATGATTTGAAAAAAAACGCGCCCCCGCTTTTGACACATTTGCCGTCGAAACCACTTTCCCGCACGATTCATGAAAATCTCTCATCCTTTGCACAAATTCCCTGATAAATCCGCGGTTGGATCCGTAATAAAAATGTGCGAATCCCCAAACGCTGTTTTCCTTTACAATTAACGAAGCATACTCTTTCTTCGTTGATGCCTTGACCAGAATACAGTCGGTTCCGTTATTGCTGCTGTCAAAATAGTGGAATTCATGCCCGAGAATGCCCTGAAGGCTCTTAAAATACGGCTTTTTGCACTCCGTTACCTCAAGATATCCGAAGCGAACCGAATGTCCCGTATATTCTACCGTGGCATCAATCACTCCCGCCATCGGATATACATTGCCTTCCCTGTCCTTTATTTCTTTATGCAAATACATAAATCCGCCGCATTCCGCAAGGGACGGCATCCCGGATTCGATTGCCAGGCGTACGGATTCCAGCATGGATTTATTATCCGAAAGCTCTTTTGCATAATTTTCGGGATATCCCCCGCCGAACAGGACGGCATCCGCGTCCTTTGGAATTTCCGTATCGTGAACCGGTGAAAAATATTTTATTTTCACACCCATTTTCTCAAAAAGTTTTAAATTCTCGCGGTAATAAAAGCAGAACGCCTCATCCTTCGCAACCGCAAGAGTAAGCATTGGATTAACGGAAGTGCTGCCACACTGATTTATTGAAAAATCCCGAAGGTTTTGGGAGTCCGGTGCAGCGGGACTCTTTAGGTCTGTTTCCGCTGTTCTCTTCGGGTCCGGCTTTGCACCATCACTCATAATCGCAAGGATTCCGTCCACATCGCAGTTCTTCTCAATCATATCCGCAATGAGGCCGATTTTTTCTTTTAACTCTTTTATTTCTCCCGGAAGCATCAGTCCGAGATGTCTGCTGTCCAAAACAATTTCTTCGTTTTCCGGCATAAACCCGAGCACTTTCACATCATACCCAAAACGGCACAGTTCCACTTCCAGTACGGGTTTTATTCTCTCGTAGAATCCGGCGCCGACCCGGTTTAAAACGACACCACGAATCCGCCTGTTTCCGTCTTCCGAAAGAATTCCTTTGATTCTCGAAATCAGCGTCCTGCCGACTCCTTTTGCATCGACTAAAAGTAAAACCGGAGTCTTTGTGGAATCCGCAATTTCATAACAGCTTCCTTCCGGGCTGAAAGGACTTAACCCGTCATAAATGCCCATGACACCTTCGATTACGGCTGCATTGAATTCGTGACCGGCTGCATTCTCTTTCTCTCTGCCGTCTTCTTTATTTTCATTTAAAGCAAAGGATTCCGCCAAAACCTCCCGCGTTCCGTCCGCACCCTGAAAAAAGGTATCCAGGTTGTTGCCAGGAATCCCGAGAACTCTTTCATGAAACATCGGATCGATATAATCCGGACCGCATTTAAAAGACAAAGGACGATACCCTCTCTTTAAAAGCAGCTGCAAAAAGCCGCAGGTAAAGGTGGTTTTACCGCAACCGCTTTTTTCCGCTGCGATTAAAATGCGCGGTATGCTGTTTTCATATTTTTCATTTTCCATCATAGTCATCTTTCATGCCTGCTTTTGCATGTTTCAAATCGTGAAAGAATAAATCATCACCGGGTTCTGCGCCTTCAGCATGTGATAGGAGCCGACTGCATCGAGACTGCTTACGCCAATCTGTTCCGCTTTTAAATCAGCAGGCCGGTACTCTTTTATGATTTCTTCAATCTCCTGCATGGTTTCCATTGTAACGGCATTTAAAACATAATGGATTCCGTTCCCCTTCTTTAAAAGAATATTGATGATCTCCTTTAATCTGCCTCCGCTTCCGCCGATGAAAACGCAGTCCGGTTTATCAAGACCGGGCAGAATATCACAGGCATCGCCCTCCGAAATGCTGACATTTCCCGCATGAAGAGCCTGAACATTTTGTTGAAGAAGCGAAACGGCATCTTTGTTTTTTTCAATTGTAACGACTTTCAGCGAAGGATTTAAATGTCCGATTTCAATCGCAACGGAACCGGTTCCGCCGCCGATATCATATACCAGATCTCCCTCACATAACCGAAGTCTTCGTATGCTCTCATGCCGGATTACTTCTTTGGTCATGGGCACCTTATCCCTTATAAAATCATCATCCGAAAGCATGGGAACGATATTTTTCTTCTTTGCGGATTTGTTACGGACACATCCGGTGATGCTGCCCGTACCATCAAACGAAAGAACATCCTCTGCCGAAAGATTCATGATTTTTTCATTCTCCGAAGACAGATCGATTCCGAGAATAACATCCGCCCGAATCTGTCTGTCGCTCAGTTCTTTCGCCAGACCGCGTACCTCTTCGGCACCGGAGAATAATACGAAAGTCTTATCGCTATGATCAATAAGATCTCCGAGTTCATAAAGCGCTTCTTTGGAAAACCGCCCGTGAAGACTGTAAACAGTGGCATCTTCGAAGCTTACCCCCAGTCTTGATGCGAAATACGATACGCAGGAAATGCCCGGAAGAATTCGGACTTTTCCTGAATAGCCGCTCTTTTCAAGGTCTCTTTGAAAAGATTTTGCTCCGCTGTAAAATCCGCTGTCTCCGGAAAACAGAACCACCGCTTTATGCATGTCGGAATTCTCATTTAAGACTTTTAATACATCTTCTGCACGGTAATACGGATATTTTCTGTCATGCCGGACAGGTGCTGTAATACGTTTTGCGCCAAAGACAACATCGGCGTTTTGGATTGCTTCCGTAACTTCCACGGTAAGATTCTTTAAATCTCCCATGCCTGCGCCGGCTAAAATCAGTTCGCATTCCGCATCTTCCGGCGTCCCGGTTACTCCAAAAACCTGCAGTGCCTCTTTCACGGAAATGCCTTCCTCGTCGGGCCTTGCGATTACATGCACGGTAACGCCCGTATTCGCGCAGGCTTTTATTTTTTCTTCAAATCCGCCTTCCTTTCCGCTTTCTTTGGTAATCAGATGGCGTATTGCAAACTGCCTGATTAAAGCCTCATTCAGTTCTTCGCCAAAAGGCCCCTGCAGTGCAATGATATGACTTTCTTCCACGCCGTAGGATTTGCATATTTCGATGCTTTCAAGTGTTGGAAGGATTCGCACATAGGTATTCTTTAAAGTTTCGGCAGAAACCGTATTTGCATACGTTTCCATTTCCTTGCTGCCGGTCGTCAGCAGAATATTCTGTGTGCAGTCACAAAGTGCCCCGGTGCATTCGGTAAAAGTCTCATATATTTTTACATTCTGATATCCGGATAAATCCATTTTTTCCCTCTTTATTCTGTAATATGAAAGACCGAATTTTTCGGATACGGCTTTCGCATTAACGGATACTTCCGTCGCATACGGATGCGTGGCATCAATCAGATAATCTCCTCTTTCGAATCCGTTTTCTTTTAGGAAAACCGCCATGTCGGATTCGTCCATTCTTCCTACATGTGTAGTTCTGAAAGGGAGTTCCTCCATCATGCTTTTCCCGTACTGTGATGCTACGGATACAATATGCTCCATCCCGGCCAAAGCCAGGCAGTCAGAGAATTTTCTTCCTTCCGTTGTCCCTGATAAAACAAAGATTTTACTCATTCAGATATCCTCTCGGAGTTACCATATACGATCCGATTTTTCTGCTCTTTGAATTTCCGATAAATACCGTTGTAAACATATCCGTCTGCGTACTCTTCAGCTCCCGCAGAGTAAGAACTTCCGCCGACTCTCCCTCTCTGCCTATATTTCTCGCAATCGCACAAACCGTGCTTTCGCTTTTACTCTTCAGCAGAATTTCACAGGCTTTCATCAGATAGTCTTTTCTTTTATGGCTGGACGGATTGTAAAGAACAATGCAGAAATCTCCATCCGCTGCGGCAGAAAGTCTTTTCTCGATCACATCCCACGGTGTAAGCAGATCACTTAAACTGATAACACAAAAATCGTGACCCACCGGAGCTCCTACGATTGCCGCACCGCTCATTGCCGCCGAAACGCCGGGAATTACTTTAACATCGGTAAAGCCTTCCGAGAGGGCCACCTCCAGCATTGGGGAAGCCATTCCGTAAACACCGGCATCTCCGCTGCAGATTAATGCTACCTTTTTTCCTTCTTTCGCAAATGCAACACATTTTTTACAACGGTCGATTTCCATTTTCATTCCGTTCGGGAATAACTCTTTCCCGGGATAACGTTCTTTTACCAGATCGATATAGGTCTGATATCCGACAATCACATCGCTTGAGCGTATGACTTCGTCCGCTTCTTTGGTTATGCCCGTCTCGCTTCCCGGGCCCAGCCCGACTATATATATAAATCCGTTTGACATAGATTCGTCTCCAATCGTATTACATCTGTCGTTTCACTACGGCAACCGTAATTCCGTCACCGCATACTTTCTTTACCACGATTTCTCCCCTGTTCATGCTTGCCGCCATGGCTGCGCGTTCGCAGACATTTCCGACACCGACGGTACTTTGCACATAATCGGAATCCGTAAATTCACCGCTCACTTCATTCAGAATCTGTGCATCGAATGTAAGAAAAGGGATTCTGTATTTTGCTCCGAAAGTGCGTAAGCACTCTTCATCTTCCTTGCGGTCAATGGAGCAAATCGCATAGACTTCCTTTATATCGATTCCGTTCTTTGAAAGAACGTCCAGAATAAACGATTCCGCTTCCACGGTGTCTTTTCCGCGTTTCGTTCCGACGCCCACGAAATACGGTTTCGGCGTAAGAAGCAGTGAATATTCACAGTCCGCCGAATCCGCAACATCCGAAACCAGCACATCCACCGCTTCCTTCGGCGGAAAATGCTTTACGGAAAGTGTGATATTTTTACCCTCTACGGCTTTGGCGGAAACCTTTTTGATTCCCTCCCTGTTTTGGATAATCAGATTCTGTTCTTTTGCAAACAGATCCGCAGAGAATGCATCATTCATATCCGTGGATGTGGTAATTACCGGAATGGCGCCGATCAGTTCCGCGATGGTCAGAGCGATTTTATTTCCTCCGCCCACGTGTCCGGATAGAACAGGAATGACAAACTGCGCGTTATCATCCATGACAATCACCGGGCTGTCACTTAATTTATCTTTTGCAATACCGGACAGGGCACGAACGGCAATTCCCACTGCGGATACAAAGATAAGACAGGCACCTGCTTCAAATCCTTCCTGCACCCAATCGCGAAGGGAAGAAACGTTTTTCCGCTTATCGTCCGTTACAGAAATGTTCCTTCCGTCATCGGCAGAACCATCCGCCATGACATAAATCTTAGCTTCCGTCATGCCGGCCTTAAGATATTTTTCATTCAGTTTTTGAAGAACCTCCTTACCTTTTTCGGTAAAGCAGATTGCTCTTTTCTCAGTCATCTTTGGTTCCTTTTCGAAATCCCGTGGTGAACTCCGGCGCATAGAGCCTGGAGCGGTCATAACCGCTTTGCGATACGGCATCGCCGATTAAAATCACCGCAAGATTTTTAATTCCCTCTTTTTCTCCGGCCTGTGCCAGTGTTCCTATGGTACAGTATACTTTTCTCTCTTCCGGCCAGGTTGCTTTGTATACGATGGCTGCAGGGGTATCGGCATCATATCCGCCCGCCATCAGTTTATCCGATAATTCCTTTAACATTCCGGCGCTTAAATAGATTGCCATGGAAGCCTTGTGTGAAGAAAGGCTTTCAATGGATTCTCCCACCGGAACTTTTGTCCGTCCCTCCATCCTCGTTATAATCAGAGTCTGGGAAATCCCCGGAAGCGTATATTCCATATTGAGGGAAGCAGCCGCACCGAAACATGCACTGACTCCGGGACAGGAATCATAGGCGATTCCTTTGGCCGCCAAAAGATCCATCTGTTCGCGCACCGCACCGTAAATACTGGGGTCTCCGGTATGAAGTCGTACCACGTCAAGACGATTCGCCTCTGCTTTTATCATGACCTCCAGTACTTCCTCCAGTGTCATTTCTGCACTGTTATAAATCCGGGCCTCTTTTTTTGTATACTTCAGCAGCTCCGGGTTAACCAGACTTCCGGCATAGATGACAACATCTGCTTTTCCCAGTAAATCTTTTCCGCGAACCGTGATTAAGTCTGCTGCTCCGGGTCCCGCCCCCACAAAATGAACCATCTTAATTTCCTTCTTTCAGAATTTCTTCGGCGCCTTCGGTCATTCCCAAAAGCCCGTATTCCGCCATATAAATCATGCATTCCACATCCACTTCACCCTGTGCGCGCTTATTCAGATAATACTGCACACGCTTTGCCAGATCGGAAAAACACTCTTTTTCTATGCCTTCCTTTTTCAAAATCTCATACGCTTCCCTGGTGTTTAAGCATTTCAGAATCCGCGAAAGAGATTCTTTCGATGCACCATGGCGAATTGCGGCCGAAGCAATAATTTCCATCCGGCAGTCTGCTTCCTTCGAATGCGTATTCATGATTCCTCCGGCAACCTTTACCAGTTTTCCCGCATGTCCCGCAAAAAGCATCTTCCGAAAACCGAGTGAGCGGACCATGTCCGTCGTATCTCCGATATAATTGGCGCACTTTACGGCAAGATCAAGATCATATCCATACTGATCAAATAAAAACTGCCGGCCGTAATTTCCGGGCGATATGACAGCGGATTTCCGTCCTTCTTCTTTCTGCTGGCGCAGTTCCACATATATGGTATCAAGAATTGCCTTCGTACTCATGGGCTCGACAATTCCGGTCGTTCCGATAATGGAGATTCCGCCTTCGATGCCAAGACGCGGGTTAAATGTTTTCGCAGCTATTTCCACTCCCTCCGGCGCGGAAATCGTAATTTCAATCGAATCCCTGCAATCAAAAATATCCATTACTTCACGGACTTCTTTTTCAATCATTTTACGCGGAACGGAGTTGATGGCAGCGTTTCCGACCGGCTGATCAAGACCCGGTCTGGTCACGGTTCCGACACCGGTACCTCCCTGAATCAAAACCCGTGCGTTCCCGTCCTGCAGGCATTTTGCCCCGGCATAGATTAACATTCCGTTTGTAACATCCGGATCGTCTCCGGAGTATTTCCGAACGGCACATGAAACATATTCTTCGCCTTTTTCAATTTCGAGAATCGCAGTCTGATACCGGATTCCTGCGGGAGTTTCGATTGCAATTTCCTCTTTGTCGCGACCGCTTAAAAGCATATAGACAGCCGCTTTGGCTGCAGCGGATGCACAGCTTCCCGTGGTGAATCCTTTTCTTTGTTCCGTATTCATTTGTGCCAAACTGTTATGTACTGTATCCATATTTTTTACACACAAATCAACCACTTTTTCTTACATTGCTTTTGTTCTTTTTCCGGGTTTTATTGGTCAGGTTCTCTGAGCCTGTACAGTACCGCGTTCATGATAGCGGCCGCCACGTTGCTTCCGCCTTTCCGACCGCGATTTACGATATAATTTAAATCACTGTTAATCACAAGTTCCTTTGCCGCTACCACATTTACGAAGCCAACCGGAACACCGATAATAAATGCCGGCGTATACCCGGACTGATCGTACTGCTCCATCAGTGAAATCAGTGCTGTCGGAGCATTTCCGACGACATAAATCACCGGTTTGGCAATCCGCATTGCACGCTCCATGCTGACATAGGCTCTGGTCAGATGCCGTTCTTTTGCTTCTTTCGCAACTTCCTCATCTGCCATAAAACAATGAATCTCTCCGCCGTACTGAAAGAGTTCTTTTTTGTTGATTCCGGTCAGAGCCATATTGGTATCGGTTACCACATCGGCTCCTTTGCGAATCAGATCCATAAGAACGGATACGGCATTTTCACTAAACATCAGGGTTTTTGCATAATCAAAATCCGCCGTCGTATGTATGCATCTTTTGATAACCGCTTCATTTTCCGACGGAAGTAAAACCCCTTCTTCATTCAGAATTTCCGAAATGATACGAAAGCTTTCCGCCTCAATAAGCGAGGCATCCATATATTTACTGTTTATTTTTTCTTCCGATGTTTTACAATCCATTTGTTCCGGTTCCTGTATTTTTCATTGTTATGCGATTCCCGTTTTTCCCGTCCTGAAGTAAATCATTCCTGTTTCATTTTCTTCAGACAGTCCGTCAGGTACGCATTCGCCTCGTGTTCCTTAATCCCGATCCGGTAGTAAAAGCCCTCCGGGTATTCCGCATAATCATATTCACGAATCCATATCCCCATCTTTGAAAGGCGCGCTGCAATTTCTTCTTCCGCCTTAAAATAGATAAAACAGGAATCGCTATCAAATACCTTCATCCCCAAACCGGTAAGCTCTGTCGTAAGATAATTTCTCTCCTCCTGAATCCGTGAACGCAACCGGCTTAAATACTCTTCGTCTTTCGACAGTTTCAGTCCTTCTTCCAGAATATACTCGGCAGGAACGGACAGATTCCATTCCGGCAAAACATCCCGGATTCCAGACACCGTACCATTCTGCGCAACAATATATCCCATGCGTACTCCGGGAAGAGAGAGCAATTTGGTATAGGATTTTAAAACAACCGTCCGCGGATAGCGCTTTATTATTTCACTCACATTTGCGGCAGATTCCGTTTCTTTTCCGGGCAGTTCAAAACTCAAATCCAGAACCACCCATATTCCTTCCGCGTCCGCTCTTTTTAAAAAGGTATTTCGTTCCTCTTTCGAAAACAGTTTGCCGGAAGGATTCCAAGGGTCACAAAGAAACATCATCTCCGGCATGTTTCCTTCCGATAATGCCTTCTCAAAATCCGAAAGATCCGGCAGAAAACCGTTGCTTTCCTTTGTCCTGCAAAACATTTTCTCGCAGTTTCCCATTGTATCCAGAGCATACTCATATCCGGAATACCCGGGCACAAATAAAAGCCCTCTCTTCGGATTGATATATCGTACTACACCTGTAAGCAGTTCCGATGCCCCGTTTCCCGCCAGAACATTTTCCGGCGAAACGTTTTCGTCATTTGCTATCAGTGTTCTGATTCTTCTCTGGTAAGGATCCGGATATCTCCCGGAGTCATTAAGGGCGCGCACGCCGGCCTTAACAAGCCTCTCCTTTGGTACGAAAGGATTCAGGCTTACGGAAAAATCATATCGAATATTCTTTTGATAAGTATCCCCGCCGTGTTTCACAGGCACTCTCCTTATTGTTGAAATAACAAAATCATTCCGGTCGAAAGAATCACGAAACAAAGCCAGATTAAATCTTCCGTTACATACATCAGTCGGTGCGATCTTAATATATCTTCTGTGTCCGCCGCTTTGATTCCGTCTCCGATTTCAGGCTTTTTTACGACCTTTCCGCCGTACAGATGATCTCCGCCCAGCTTCAGTCCGAGCGCACCCGCACATGCACTTTCCGTTTGTGCGGAATTGGGACTTTTGTGTTTTCGTCTGTCCCTCTTCCAGATTCTTGCCGCCTCTTTGGGCAAATATTCCTTTGAAGTAATCCGAAGCAATGCACAGGAAGCAATCATCATAAGCGCGCTGATTCTCGAAGGCAGATAATTTAAAATATCATCCAGTTTTGCCGCGGTTTTACCGAAATATTCATACCTCTCATTGCGATATCCGATCATGGAATCCATTGTATTTACCGCTTTGTAAAAGACACCGCCCACGGGTCCGAAGAAAGCCAGGAATAAAAAGGGGGCCGTCACGCCGTCCGAGGTATTCTCCGAAACGGTTTCCACACTTGCTTTAATGATCTGCTCTTTGTTTAAATCCTTTGTATCCCTTCCGACAATCATGGACAGATTCCGTCTGGCGCCCTCCAAATCATTGTTCTTTAATGATTGATAAACCTTCTTGCTTTCCACGCAAAGGCTCTTTGCCGCGAGAAAATAGCAGGATAAAATCACTTCGACGCCCATCCCAAAAAGAAAATGAATCCGATAGGAGACATACAGTAAACCCGCCACAATCCCCGTTGAAATCAGAATCACAAGGATACAAAGCAAAACTCCCTTCCGGAACTCCGACCTTTCTTTCTTTGTGTACTCTCTCTTGTCCGGACCGTCCGATTTGGCTCCTGCATTTGCAGAATCATCCGTTTTTTCTAAGAAACCCTTTTCAAACAATGCAATCAAAAAACCGATAAACCGGACCGGATGCGGCAGGAAATGCGGATCTCCGACAATCCTGTCAAGAATGACTGCCACTGTTAATGCGATTGTATGATAAATCAGTAATGCTTCCATTTTCGAATTCAAAACACAGAAGAAATCCTTCCAGATTTCCTACCATAAAATCATAATAGTTTTCCCCTGTCAGTGTGCACATGATTCCCATAAGGCTTCCGCCGTGGGCTACAATTGCGACCGTTTTTCCGTCACCGGATTGTTTAAGAATTTCATAAAACGCTCCCAGTGTTCTTTGGCCGAAATCGTCTCTCGACTCTCCGCCCGGGAATGCAATTGTTCCTCCGCTTTCAATCCAGTCTTTATACTCCTTGCGGCTTTTCAATTCGTTGTAGTTCTTTCCTTCAAACTCTCCGAAATTGATTTCCCGAAGGCCTTCCTTCACATGTATTTCCGCTTCCGGAAATAAAATCGACGCCGTTTCTTTCGCGCGAATCATAGGGCTCGTGGCAAGATAGAGATTCTCCTTGTCATTTCCTTCATAACCGGATTTTGAAAGAATTTCGTGTAAAGTTTCACGAAATGCAAATGCTTCCGCTTTGCCTTCTTCACATAAAGGCACATCCGTTTTCGAACCGACATATCTTTTCTGTTTATTTGCCTCTGTTTTGCCATGTCGCAAAATGAGGCATTTTACGGTATTTCCCATAACCGTTCTCCTACATCACAAACCCAAGAACTCCGAGCATAATCGATACCAGTACACAGGTATCGCTCTCAAATACCGTCACAAAGAATCCCGCGGTATCTCCGGTGACTCCTCCGAATTCTTTTTTTGTCTTACAAATATAGTACAGTATAAAAATGCCCGCAAAGCATATCTCCGCGATTGCAAATCCGGAATCGCACACCGCCGTTCCCACAATTCCGATGGCCAGCTGAATCGAAAGAAATACAATGTCTGCGACATTTCTTCCCTTCGTTTCCTTCACCAGCATACCGTCCTTCTTTGCCTTCGGAAGGCAAAGTGCCAGAATACCGCTTAACGCTCTGCTGTTGAAAAACAGGATTCCTGTTGCAATCAATGTCCGGATATCGCCCCACATCATAATCAGGCATAATGCCGTTCCGAAGAGTATTACTCTGGTAATCAATCCGATGACTGCAAAAGAACCGACATGCGGATCTTTTAAAATTTCCAGTTTCTTTTCTTTCGAAGCATAGGAACTGAGCGCATCTTTCGTATCCATGTAGCCGTCCAGGTGAAAACCGCCGGTCAGCAATACCGGTATTAAAAGAGCCGTAATTCCGGATACCCAGAAAGGCAGATTCAGCCGGTAAGTAAGAAGACCCGCCCCGAACACCAGGGCGCCGATTACGGCTCCCACCCACGGAAAAAAGAGAAGACTGTGAGCCATGTCTTCCTCTTTCCACGCAAAGCGCGGCATCGGTATTCTTGAATAAAGGCTGAAGGATACAGCCATGTAGCGGAATATGTTCATGAAAGTACCTTGTCTGATATCTTTTTTACTTTATCATTTAGTGTATTTAAAATCGAAATATAGGTGTTCGTTTCTTCGTCATATTGTTCGGAAATTTCATACTCGGCACTGACGATAATCAGGCAGTGAACCTTTTTTGCAAGGTCACAGAGTTCTTCTGTTATTTTCCCGGCAAGTTTCTGCGCGGCATTTTCCAAAGCCTTTAAATTACCCTGTATATTTCCCGTAAGCAGTTTCTTTCCCTCGGGATTCTCATACATTTCATTTCCCACCAGATTGGATAAATCCTCCAGAAGAACCGTCGTCTGTGAACCATTTTCCAGATAAGGGTAAAGCTTATGCATTCCATACGGAATCTCTACGGTTTCAAAACCCTTTCCTTCCCTTTGCCGCACGTGCTTATTCACTCTTTCCCTGCCGGCATCGTCCTTTACCTGCATTGTAGCAACATAGATTCTGACCGGGTCACCGACGGATAAAACAAGTTCCTCCGCCTTTAAGGATTTCCCGCTGTTTGGTTTGCCTGTTATAAAATAAATCACTCTTTTGTAAACCTTTCATACTGCCCGATTGACGCATCCAAGAAAGTGGTCCCACTTTGGTACAGATTAAAAATCATATCCAGTATCGGAAACAAAAGCACCGCTCCCGTTCCTTCTCCGAGCGCCATATTTGCGTCGATGACGGGGTGCAGTCCAAGTCTTTGCAAACATCCCATGCAGCCCCTTTCCCGTCCTTTATGCGACGCAATCATATATTCCTTTGTACCGGGCACCAGATACTCCGCGGCAAGAGCCGAGACGGCCGAAATAAACCCGTCAATGACAACCGGGATATGTTCCAGGGCACAGCCGATATAAAAGCCCGTTAAACCGGCAATATCGAGTCCTCCGACGCTGCATAAGGCTCCCAGAACCGAATCCCTGTCGGATGCTTCCTTCCCGCATGCAAATCCATGCAGCGAAAGAGCCGCCTTAACCACTTCCGTTTTTTTCTTCAGTCCTTCATCGGAAAGCCCTGCTCCCCTGCCTGTAATTTCTACGGGATCTTCTCCCGTAACGGCACAGTAAAAGGCTGTCGAAGTCGTGGTATTTCCGATTCCCATTTCGCCGGTTGCGGCAATTTCATAGCCTTCCTTCACACAGTATTTTGCCGCTTCCATACCCGCTTCAAGCGCGCGTAACGCCTCTTCCTGCGTCATTGCGGATTCTTTTGCAATATTGCCTGCGCCTTTTTTTACTTTTCTGTTCCATACTCCCGCAATCTCATCATCGCAGTCGATTCCGATATCCACGGGAAGAATCTCCACGGGGTAATCCTTCGTAAGAATCGCAACCGTACTTTTCTTTTCTCCCAGAAGCTCTGCGACCTGCCTTGTCACTTTCTTCCCGGTCTGCGATACGCCTTCTTCCACCACATCGGTATCCGCACAGAAAACGACCAGAACTTTTTTGGAAAGATTCTTTGGCACCTGTCTTTTCATTGCACCGATTCCACAGAGCATGGTTTCCAAATCTCCCATTCCGTCAATCGGCTTTGCAAGCGCATCAAAATCCGCCTTTATCCGTGCATGGATTTCCCGGTCCGGTTTATCGATTTTTAAAGAAAACAGTTCTTCTTTTGTCATGTTTTCAGTCCCAGTATTTTGTATATTTTCTCCATATCAAGCGATTCCCGGAGATTCGCCGAGAGTGCTTCATACTGTGCTTCCCTGTAATCCGCATAATCAAGCACTTCGTCGATCTCTAATTCCACATTCTTTTTCTTCGCAAGCGCCAGCGCAAATCCTTTTAAAACCTCGCGGCTGTCAAATAATCCATGCACATAGGTTCCGTAAACATTTCCGGAATAATACCCGGTCTGTCCGGATGTAAATTCCGTTATATCGCCGGTTGCCAGGGTTTCTCCCATATGAATCTCATACCCGTTTACCGAAATCCCTTTTAATAACTCCAACTCATCTGCCGCTCCTTTGATGTTTCCCTCAAAAAGCACCTGCTTCTTTTCTTTTCCGAGTACGGTTTTCATTGCAAGCAATCCCAGACCTGTTTCCGAATCGCTTTGCGAAGACTCCACATGGTCTGGATCCCACACACTTTCTCCGAGCATCTGGAAACCGCCGCAGATTCCCAGAATTACACAGCCTTCCTCTTTCTTATTTCGAATCAGAGCATCGAACCCATGTGTTTTCAGCCATTTTAAATCATGGATGGTGTTCTTGCTTCCGGGCAAAATCAAAAGATCCGTATTTCCAATCTCATCGGGCCGGTTTACGAAACGAAGACTTACTTCGGGCAACTGCGCAAACGGATAGAAATCCGTAAAATTCGAGATATAGGGAAGGCGGATGACGGAAACATCGATTTTACAGTTCTGATTTAACTTTGACTGTCCGAGTTTCTCCGCAAGCGAATCCTCGTCATCAATCTCTAACTGCATATAAGGGACAACGCCGAGGACATCGGTTTTCCCACGTTCCTTCAGAAACTCCACGCCGGAATCGAATAAACTTTTGTCTCCGCGAAACTTGTTTACAATAAGTCCCTTAACACGTTTTCGTTCTTCTTCGTCGAGCAGATCAAGCGTTCCGAGAAGCTGGGCGAAAATGCCGCCTCTGTCGATATCTCCGACCAGAAGAACCGATGCGTCAAGAAGCTTTGCCAGGCCCATATTGACGATATCGTCCTTCTTTAAATTCATTTCCACGGGAGAGCCTGCTCCCTCGACCACTATGATATCCGCATCCCCGGAAAGCGTTTCAAAAGCCTCCATGATTGCCGGAATGTACGATGTTTTTTGCCTGAAATACTCACCGGCAGACATGTTTCCCTGCACCTTGCCGCCCACAATCACCTGCGAGCCGGTCACGCCCGTCGGTTTTAAAAGAATCGGATTCATGTTCACATCGGGCTTTCTTTTGCAGCATTCCGCCTGCACCACCTGGGCGCGTCCCATTTCTTTGCCGTCTTCCGTAACATAAGAATTTAAGGCCATATTCTGCGACTTAAATGGCGCCACACGGTATCCGTCATTGGTAAAAATCCGGCAAAGTCCCGCGGCAATGATGCTCTTGCCCGCATTGGACATGGTGCCCTGTATCATGATGACTTTAGGCCGTTTCGTTTCTTTTGGCAGGTTCATTTCTTTTTCCGGTTTCGCTTCCGGCTTTGAGCAATCCGCGGATACGGCCTCTTTCCCGGAATCGGAGAAGTTTTTCGCATCACCGGATTTAGTCTCTTCCATCCACGGTACGGTTCCGATTAAAGAAATATCTTCTCCTTCGATTCCGTACAATTTCCGGATAAACTCTTCTTTGAAAATTTCTTCCACTCTGCCCGTTCCGAGAATTTTACCGTCTCCCAGTGCCACAACATAATCCGAGATACGCATCGCAATTTCCAGTTCGTGAAGAGACATGATTACAGCCATATTCTGCTCTTTGGCCAGTTTTTTAATCTGCATCAGAATTTCGATTTTATATCGGATATCGAGATACGACGTAGGCTCATCAAGAATCAGGATTTCCGGTTCCTGACAGATGGCTTTCGCGAGCAGAATTCTCTGCTTCTGTCCGTCACTTAAAGTCATGAAGTCACGGTTTGCAAGGTCCAGAGTATTCGTCATTTCCATTGCCAGACGAACTTTCTTTGTATCTTCTTCGGATAATATTCCGAGGTTTCCGGTATAAGGATAACGGCCGGCTTCCACGACTTCGGCGCAGGTCATAAGTTCGGGATGTATCCGTTCGGTGGTGACCATCGACATCATTTTTGCCGTTTCTTTAATCCCGATATTTTCACGATTTTCTTCCCCTAAGAAAATTACGCCGCCTTTCTTTTTCAACTGTCCGGTAAGAGTTTTTAAAAGAGTGGATTTCCCGCACCCGTTCGGTCCGATTAAAGTCAGAATCTCCCCTTCTTTCACGGAAAGACAGATTTGATCGATTAAAATGCGATCGTATCCGATGGCCAGATTTTCACTGCTTAAACCTTTCATCACGCCACCCCGCTCTTAGTTTTTTTCTTTAACATCATGACGATGACAACCGGTACAAGAAAGACTGCCGTTACGGAACTGACGGAAAGTTCCGTCGGTGCAAAAACCGTTCTTGCGATTCCGTCGCAGAAAAGCGTTATAACGGAGCCGCCTAAAAAACAGGCGGGAATCATGATTCTCGGCGACGAAGTTTTACATAGTGATTTAACAAGATGGGGAATTGCAATTCCGACAAACGAAATAGGACCTGCAAATGCCGTCACACAACCGGCCAAAAGACTGGATGTCAGAATCAGTGCAACTCTTAAGGCTTTCACGTGAACACCCATATTGGCGGCATACGCTTCGCCCAGTCGATATGCTCCGATGGGCTTGGATAGGAAAAATACAAAAACGAGACAGACAAATACGACAATCGCCATAATCCGCACGTCTTTTAGATTCACGCCCGAGAAACTGCCCATGGACCAGTTATGAAGATTTACAATATTGGAATCATCCGCGAACGTTACGACAAAATCGGTAACGGCGGAACAGATATATCCGATCATGATTCCGCAAACCACCAGAATGCTCGGATTTTTCACTTTCAGGGAAAGTAAGAGAACAAACCCCATGGCAATGAGTGCGCCCGTGAATGCGGACAGAATCATTCCGCCCTGCGAAATATGAACGCCTGCCGATAAAAGTCCGATTAAGGCGATGGCAACCGCAAGCTTTGCCCCGGACGAAATTCCGAGAACAAAGGGACCCACAATCGGATTGTTAAAAAAAGTCTGCAAAAGATATCCGGAAAGTCCCAGCGCTCCGCCGAGAATCACTGCCGCGAGAATTCTCGGCAGTCGGATATCCCTTATAATCACAAGATTCAATGCATCCGGATCGCCTGCGTGAAATGCCTCAAATACGGCCTTGGGCGCAAGAAAAACGCTACCCATACACAGGTTTAAAACCACCAGTACCAAGAGCAATATACAAAGAATCACAAATGCAATTGCAACACGTTTTTTATTCATAAATTTTCTTATTTCAGTTTGATAATGTATTTAAAGTCCCTTGGATTCTTTGTAAATACCGCATGCAGATCTTCCATAAAATCCGGCATTCCGGTACTTTCCTGGAAGAAATTCCGCTCCGTGCAGTATACTTCACCGTTCTTTACGGCTTTAAAATTCTGAAAGAGTTCGTTTTTCTTCAAAAGTTCATCCACGGAATGAATTTCTCCGCCGATGGTACTGTTGTAAATAATCACATCCGCATCTTTGCACGCCAGATAAAAATCTTCGGGCTGAACATTCATCGTCGACATCAGTCCGTCCGATTCGGAATCCTCATCGGCTTTTCCTTCGGGGCAAACATAATTTCCGCCGGAGAGTTCTATCATTTCCGTGATATAATCGCCCCGCACGCGAACATTGATCATTCCGCTTGAAGTAATATAGAAAAATGCTACCGTAACGGATGTTTTATCCTGCCCAAGAATCGGTTCCAGTGCATTCATCCGTTCCTTGTAGTACGATTCCGCTTCCGCCTCTTTATCGTATAAAAGACCGTAGAGTTTAATCCATTCCAGTCTCCCGAGCGGATGGCTTTCGTAACTGGAGGTCTCCACCATCACCGGAATTCCGAGTTCCTCCAGCTTTTCCTTTACTTCCGGATTATGATAAATCATGGTATTCTCAATGGCTAAGTCACAGCCTTCGCTTAAGATTTTTTCATAGTCCGGTGTCCTGTATTTTCCGGCATAAAGGATATCGCCCCGCCTCATTGCATCCGCCGCTTCCCTGATATACCAGTCCTCTGCCTTGGTGCCTGACATACGAATACGGTCCATTGCCCCGATCTGGCGAATGTAATCCATCACGGAAGAAGACGCCAGATAGGTTTTATTTATTGGCTTTTGAAGAACCGTAACATCTTTCGGAAGGTTTGCGGGTGCTTTTTTCCCTTCTTTGAGAAGAATGAAATTACCGGCGTTTTTAATCTGGATCAGATGGAAATCTTCGTACTCTTCAACCCGGTACCCCGTGGCATAGGAAAGTTTCATCTCGCCCTTCGGTGTCTGACCAAAGATTGTAATTTCATCAAAATCGCCACTGTTAACAAATGAACCGCCGGCTTTTTTCGGATTCGGACCATCCTCCCCAGAACCCTGTTCTTTGGGGGGTTCGCTCATTTCAAGGAAGGTGATGGTGTACTCGATTTCATGGGGTGTGCTCATGGCAGTGGTATCACCGATTACCGTAAGCGGCTCTTCCACACCCGGAATCACAACGGTAAATGTCGAATTTTCACCGGGCGTTTCGTTGTCGTAACGAACACCGTCCACAATCATATAATCATAGTTGGGGCTGCTCCAGACAAATTGTGCGGTAATGACATCTTCCCCGAAAGTCACTTTCACGGGAGATTCAATGTAAGCCTTTCCGCTGCCGCCTTCAAATTTGATATCATAGTATTCACTGTAGGGAAGTGCCTGTCCTTCCGAAAGAATCTCAGATCCGGCAACAGAAGAAGTAACCCCCTGCATTTTGCAGGAGGTTACGAATATACATAAAATCAGTAAAAACAGATATTTAAAAGCTTTTTTAAACTTTTTGTTCCCCATGAATTAATTATACCTATTCTGCCAGGGTTACGCAAACTCTATGGTCGTACCATACTCCCTTGGTTCCGATTAAGGCAAGATCAAATTCCTCATCCAGGGCAGGCACGGGAATATCGAATCCGTATACCTCCTCGGTCAGACCGTCTTCATACGTTACGGTGTCCGTGGTGGGCTCCAGTAAAACCGCACCGTCTTTTTTGGCATCCTCGGCAAGTCCGGGATAAAGATTTAAGATTTTCTTGGACTGAAGACTGACGTGAAGAATCATTTTGCCGTCCTTTACGGTCAGTTCTCCCAGATCTTTATTTGCCTCATTTACCTTAAACATGGAACTGTCGGTCGTAAACTTAACGGAGTAGGTTCCGTCTTTTAACGCAACGGTTTCGGGTTTGGAATCATCCTCTGCATTGATTCCGCCTTCTTTTGCATTCTTCGTATGCTCTACATAAAGTTTCTGAACAGCATCGATTCTTCCAAGTCCCTCGACCTGGCAGTTTACTTCCTCGAAAGCTCCGTCATCCATAAACATGCTCTTCCAGGAATCTTCCTCATCTCCCGCCATATCGTTGTTTGCATGATCGCCTGCTACAACCATTAAAGGACGAAGATAAACTTTGGTATACCCGGCTTTTTTCACTTCTTCAATGATATTCTCGCATGCGGTTTCTTCCGGCTCACCCTCTACGGTACCGACAAATACGTTCTTATAGCCGAGGTTCTTCATCTGGGTTGCCATCTGGGAATAACTTACCTTTGCGGTATGAGCGGTTCCGTGACCCATTAAAACAATTGCCGCGCCCTGTTTGTCAGCATCATCCACAGAAGAAAATCCTGCGGATTTTACAGCCTCTTCCACTACAGCCTGGGCTACAATCTTCTTGTCCTCGTTGATTACGGTTGCATCCTTGCCAACCTCACCCAAAAGAGGTTCCGCCACCACAACAGTGTCGAACTTGTCCACGTATTTGCTTAAAGCTTCCCTCAGTTCATCATATTCGGCACCATGCATCAGGTGGGTAGGCTGAACGATAAGGTTTTTTACCCCGTTATCCACGGCACGTGCAAGCGCCTGTTCCATGTTGTCGATTTTCACGCCGTCTCTTGCCTGAATGTGGTTGATGATAATCTGTGCGGTAAACGCTCTTCTGACACTCCAGTCCGGATTGGCTGCCTCAATGGCTGCTTCCACACCGCCGATATCTTTTGCACGGCTTTCATTAAAAGAAGTACCGAAGCTTACTACAAGGATTTCGTTTTCGCCGATTCCATCTGCATTTCTGGGGTCATCCAAAGATGCATCTCCGGTATCTCTTCCGAAATAATCGGGATCCGCATTTTCGCCTTCCACCATTTCCTTTTCCTCATCCGTCAATGCGTCCCAGGCTTCTTTCGCCTGTCTGCAAAGATCATCGGTTTCTTCCGTCCACTCCTGTACGTAGATTGAATCAATCAAATCCGCACATTTTTTTGCCTTCTCCTCGGATGCAGCCGTTGACGGCTTTGTCGCACATCCCGCAAGAAGCATGGCCGCACCGAGAAGTGCTGCCGACAGCAGTAATTTCTTTTTCATTTCTTATTTCCTCCCTGAAACTTTATTCGGCGAAAAAATCCCGCCTTTTTTGCTTTCATACCGGCTTCCTTCGTACTGCCCCGAAGTATTCCTTTCGATGAAAGCATAAAAAAACTCACTTCACGCGGTTTGCGCAAAATGAGTAATTTACCGAACCAAAGTGTGAAATACACCAAAACCGGACACTGCCGATTTCTTTCGTCATGGCATTGTCCCAAATACAGTACGATCAATTACTCGTGATCCGAAACGTTTCTCGTTTCCGTACCGAAACACGGCAGGTCTCCTGGCTCTCAGATCAATGCGAATTATCTGCCTTCCCGGTTTCCCAGTGACATCATCGATAACCCACTCCCTGCTTACAGTGACGAGTTCGCACAGGTTTTTCACCTGTTTTCCTTTTAACCCTTGTCCCAATATCCCGGACGCCGGCACCGTATTTCTTTCTTTATTCGATTAACGAGGTCATTCTATCATAAATTGTATTCATCAACAAGAGAACAGTATGCTTTGTATCCGAATTATTACAAAACTGTAATATAAAAGTCACCTGTTTGTAAGACAGCCTTTTTATGATGATTTTATAAAAGGGAAAATGCGAATACCGGAATTGTTTTTTTATCAAGCGAAGGGAGCACATAATGAAAATACTTGAAATCAAAAATCTGTGTAAAGAATACGGAAAAGGCGAAACCAAAGTCGAAGCCTTAAAAGATGTTTCCTTTGATGTCGAACAGGGCGAGTTCGTTGCCATCGTCGGTCCTTCCGGAAGCGGCAAATCCACTCTTTTACACATACTCGGCGGTGTAGACACACCCACATCCGGCGAAGTAATCATTTCGGGAACGGATATCGGAAAGCTAAACGAAAACAATCTTGCGATTTTCAGAAGAAGACAAATCGGACTCATTTATCAGTTTTACAATCTGATTCCCATATTAAATGTGGAAGAAAACATGACTCTTCCGATTCTGTTAGACGGAAAGAAACCAGATAAAAAACTTTTAAAATCACTTGTAGAGAAACTCGGACTGAATGACAGACTGAAACACCTTCCGAACCAGTTGTCCGGCGGACAACAGCAGAGAGTTTCCATCGGCAGGGCACTGATTAATCATCCAGCACTTCTTTTAGCCGATGAACCCACAGGTAACCTGGATTCCAAAAACAGTAAGGAAATCATTTCACTGCTCAGAAAATTTAACCGTGAAAACAATCAGACGGTTATCATTATCACTCACGATGAACGTATTGCATTAAGTGCAGACAGGGTAATTACCATTGAAGACGGGCAGATTACGAAAGATGAGGCCAGAAACCGATGAATATCATAATGAAACTAACTTTGCAGCATTTAAAATCCAATCTCAAAAGAACCATTGTCACAATATTCGGAATCGTTGCATCAACCGCTCTTATTACAGCAATGTTAACCGGTGTTTATTCGGCATTTATGTTCACGGGCGAGGTTACGCTTTATGCCGAGGGAAAATATCATGCCAATTTTAAAAATCTGACCGAGGAGGATTACAATAAACTAAAAAAAGATTCACTGCTTGAATTTGTCGGAGTCTGTGATACCGACAATGAGAAAACAGGTTTTTATATTGACGCCGGCTCCGAAAAAAGATTCCGAACCGGAAATATTTATCACGGAAATTCCGATAATCTTTCCCAGATGGTAACCTGCGAATATGAGGGACGACTGCCGGAAAATGCAGGTGAGATTGCCGTCGAGGAAGAATTTTTAAAAGTCAACCGTCTCGATGTACATCCCGGCGATACTTTTTCTTTTCATCAGGGATACCGCTACGGTTACGAAGGCGATGAACTTGTATACTATGCAGGCAATTACAAATCAGCCGAAGAATTCTGTGTCTTAAGTGATGAAACATGCACTGTCACAGCGATTCTTCATCATAACGAACCCACAAAATCCTTTGACATTTTACGCGGAACGGACGGATTTCCCGAAAAAAACCAGGTCTATATTACACTGAAAAACCCCGACAGAAACTCGGTAAATACCTTAAGAGACATCGCCGCTTCCTGTGGTCTTTCCCTGAATGAAATCAATACGGAATACCTGATGACTTTATTCGTCAAAAACATCCCTTCCAATCCGGTAAACTCAATCTACAAGCTTTTGGCAACTGCGCTTGTAATCATCATCATCGCTTCTTCGATTATGATTTACAACGCTTTTGCAATGTCTCTTACAGAGCGAATGAAATATCTCGGAATGCTCTCAAGCGTCGGTGCAACCGGACGGCAGAAAAAAGCAAGCGTATATTACGAAGGTTTCCTTCTCGGAATCATAGGCATTCCTCTCGGCTATTTATTCGGAATACTCGGCTGTGCGGTCACACTGCATTTTACGGGATCTCTAATTCTGAATTCCAAAATGCTTTACGGAATCAACACTTCCGTGATGGGACACATCCCCGTAAAAACCCATCCCGTCATCGTTCTTGCCGTGCTTTTCTTTTCTGTACTGACCATTTTTATTTCTTCCTTTATCCCTGCCTTAAAGGCAAGCCGTATCACGGCAATCGAAGCAATCCGGCAAAGCAGTACCGTCAGGCTTCGCGCGTGGAAACTGAAAGTTCTTCCCTTTGTAAAACTAATCTTCGGATACGAAGGCGAACTGGCTTCCAAGAATATAAAAAGAAACGGGGCAAAGGGCGTGGTAATAACCGCTTCCATGGCTGTTTCGATTATTTTATTAATCAGTGTTATGTATCTGGTGGAACTGTTTCATAAAGAAAACGCTTATGAAATCGAAATCCCTTTCCAGGTCTTCGCTTCCGCGTCTCTTAACGAACGCGAAAAGTTAAAAGAGGATATTTTAAAAATCGAAGGTGTGGAAAAGGTGTTTGTCGCAGAAATGATTACCTATAATTTCAATCCGAAGGATGAAAACGGAAACGATCGTGAAATCCCCGATACCGCAATCAGAAACCCGGAATTTCTGACCAGAGACTACCGGCATCTTTTTGACAAAACATACGATATCTGGGTGATTCCTCTCGAGGATGAGGATTTTATAAAGATTTGCAAGAAAAACGGCATTGATCATACAAAATATTTCGGCGACGAGCTTCACGGTCTTTTGCTGAACAATTACACGCATAAACCTTCAAGAAAAGATGTCTTTAATGACAAAATTCTGGGTCAGAAACTCTTTTATGATAAAGCCGTGGGCAATCCGCCCGGAGTCATAATTTCGGATTTTGTAAGCTGGGACAAAAGCATTGAAGAATACAGACTTTCCCCCAAAGGAAGCATTTCGGTTTACGTACCTTCCTCAATCATGGACCGAGAATACGTTAAAAATGTGGATGAAAAAGACCTTACCTGTGTATACGGAATCAAATGTAAAAATCATGAAGAGGTGCATTCGAAAATATCGGATCTTCTGACTTACGACGGCTATACCAATACCTACTCTTCCGATATCGAAGACAGTCTTATCATAATGAAAACCCTGATGACACTGATAAAGACCGTAATGTACGGCTTTATAGTCCTTATTTCACTGATCGTAATTGCAAATATCGTAAACACGATCACGACGGGAGTTCATTTAAGACGAAAAGAATTTGCTATGTTTAAATCAATCGGAATGACTAATTTCTGTTTTAAGAAAATGCTTTTCCTCGAGACTTTCCTGTACGGATTAAGAGCGCTTTTATTCGGTCTTCCGATTTCGGCGCTGCTCAGTTTCATCATCTATAAGAATATCCCCTCTCCGTCATCGGCATTTGAACTGAACTGCTTTACTTATATTCTTGTATCCCTCGGAGTATTTGCAATCGTCGGAATCAGCATGTTTTTATCGGCAGGAAAGACCGGCAACGATTCGATTATCGATGTACTGAAGGAAGATATCTGCTAAAGAACCCGTCTTTATCAGATCAGTGTCTTATAAAATTTGATGATGAATTTCGTTCCGACTCCCTCTGTACTTTCCACGGTAATCTCGCCCTGCTCGCCTTCGATGACGGACTTTGAAAGAGCTAGGCCGATTCCCACACTGTCTTTGCCGGCATTCTTTCCTTTGTAAAACCGCTCGAAAATATGCGGAATATCTTCTCCGGCAATGCCACAGCCCGTGTCTGTTACGGTAAGCTGCGTATAAATATTGGTGTCAACCGTTGATATCGACAGTTCGCCGCCGTCGTCCATATGCTCGATGCAGTTTTTGATAATATTCTGGATTGCTTCGACAGTCCAGTTTTTATCGCATCGAATGGGAATGTCGGAAATATCGTTTTTTAACCGAATGTTTCTTAATTCAAACTGAATCCCGAAAGGCTTTATTGACTCTTCGATCAGCCCGACGGATGAAACATCTTCTTTTTTCAATACAATTGTACCGGCATCAAACTTAGAGAGTTTCAGAAGCGTCTGTATCAGCCAGTTCATTCTGTTAAGCTGCGAGGACTGGGTTTTAAGAAACTCACATCTTTTGTTTTCATCCTGCTCATCCACCAGAAGATCGTTCATAACCATCATGGACGTAAGCGGTGTTTTTAGCTGATGGCTGATATCGGCAATGGCCGCCGCAAGGTTCTTTTTATCATCCGAAATCAGTTCCTTCTGATACTTTAAAGTCGAAGTCGTCTTGTAAATATTCGTCTTTAAAATCGACAGTTCGCCTTCTTCCTGATCCAGGATTTCATTGTCTTCATTATTCTCAAGTACACGTACCAGATAATCGTTTAATTTCTCAATATCCTTATATCTTTTTTTCGTATAAAAGAGAAAAAAGGCCAGTAAAATCATTCCTGTCACAAACACCGTGACAGCGGGAACCGGACCTGAAAAGACAGCGCTTAAAACCGTAACAAGCACGATGAATGCGGCACTGATAATTATCAAATTGCGGAATTCTTTGTTTTTCATCTTTATTCTCTGACCGTGTCCGGTAACGGCTTCTTCCTTTCTATTTATCTACGATATATCCCATGCCCCGAACCGTTCTGATTATCTTCGGATCCGAGGGGTCTTTTTCAATCTTGTCACGCAGTCTTTTTATATAAACCGTAAGTGTATTGTCATTTACAAAATCACCGCTTATATCCCACATACAGGATAACAGTTGATTTCTTGAAAGTACGACTCCCCGATTGTTTATAAATGTTAACAGAAGACGGTACTCAAGAGCCGTAAGCTCGATACTCTCTTCTTTGCCCGTATCCTCATCCTTCATCGTAACCTTTGCTTCATTGGTGTATATACAAAGATTTCCCAGTGTCTCAATGCCGGGTGCCGCATCGCTTCCTTTATCACCTTTTCCCGATCTTCGAAGAACACTCCTGATTCTGGCCATCAGTTCGTTAACCCTGAACGGCTTGCAGATATAATCGTCTGCACCTAGTTCCAGTCCCATGACAACATTCACTTCCGCATCGGCGGCAGTCAAAAAAATAACCGGAATATCTTCCGATTCTTTTAGAAATCTGCAGATATCATATCCGCTTCCGTCGGGAAGATTGATATCCAGAATACTTAAGTCGTATTCTTTTATTTTCCATGCTGCCTTTGCTTCGGCGGCTGTTTTTACATGCGTGACCTCATATCCTTCTTTTTCCAGAGAATACTTAAGCCCCATAGCGATTGCATCATCATCTTCAAGCAAAAATATTTTCATAACCTTCTCCATTTTGGTCCAGGGGGACGGGGTTAGTGGGCCATTTTTTATTACAAATAACCAAACTGTTTATAAATACTGAACGGTAATAAATCCTTCAATTATGTTATTCACTTCTTCCGGATTGTCCGTGTTGGAATTATGTCCCGCCCCTATTATCCACTCAATGGGTATTCCCGACTGTTCAGCCCACACGGCGTTGTAACGTTTTGTAAAGCCGACATGGTCCTTTGTGCCGCAGATTAAAAGCGAAGGGCATGTGATTTCATAGGGCAATTCGGACTTTATCGCCTGAGCCACAATATTAAATCCGTGACCGGCGAGTTTAGCATACCTGGCCTGATCTTTATCGTAAGTTAGCATCATTCTGTACATGCATCCTCTTCCGTAGCGCGTGGTCGCAACGCCGTCCGTACCATGACGCATCAGCAGTTTCCACGGATACATTCTGTACATTGTCTCTGTATGTTCCAGCGATTTTAATTCCCACTCTTTGTAGTATTTTTTCTGAAGCGGTGCGGAATCAATCGAAATAAAACCTGCAATCTTTTCAGGGAAGAGTTCCGCATACATCTGTCCGACATATCCGCCCATTGACTGACCGATGATAATCGGATGTTCGTATCCTTCTTTTATGAGAATTTCATCAAGCCACCTTGCCTTGTCTTCAAGCGTAAAATCCATATCAAAAGGATAGGAAAACGCATGCCCCGGCGCATCCCAGACCAGAACGGAGCATTCCTCCCGGAAATACCGGATCTGCTTTATAAACAGCCTGTGATCCGCAGTCAGCCCGGGCAGAAATACAAGCTCGGGCGCATTTTCTTTCTTTTCATTTGTCCAGTAAACGATGGTTCCTTTGGATGTTATATGTCTTTTTCTTTTCATAATCTTTCTCCGGTTTTATTTTACAGGTATTTCATGCTTGGGCAGTCTCTTCTTAAACGGCCCATCAACCGTACACGGAATACCCACCTTCTTCAGTTCTTCCCGGAAGAGATTAACGTACTTATCCGTATTTAAAAGCTGCATAAAGCCGACATAAATCTTATCTGCCATAGCAGTAATCTCTATCGTAAAATGACCTTCGATAACAAAAACAAAAAACTCAACGTAATCCGCCAGTTCTCCCCAATCCATCAGCCCGGTGTAATTAGCAATGAAACTTCCGTGTTGTGCATCCTTTCCGGTAGAAAGGCTGTGTTTTGCCATATACTTCCTTTTGGCCTTAAGACCATGCTCTTTGTCAACCTCTTCATACAGTTCAAACAGTTTTTTTACCTGTGCATGGCTGACAGTCGGGTCTGTCTGAAGAATAATCTGTCCTCTGGTTCTTGTTCCCAGTTTTTCCAAATTCCCTTTTAAACTGTCTCTGTCATAATCCACATACACATGACTTAAAAAATCACAATGTGTATTGGGAAGCCCGACGCTCTCTCTCGGATTATGCGCCGCCTCTCCCACAATCACTCTGTCTTTTTCGGGAAATACCTTATCCAGGGTCCTTGCAAACAGAACAAAAAATAAGGAAAGCACGCTGGAATCATTCCCCTTCGCAACTTTCAGAAGGTCCTGCTGATTGACGGTAATAACCATATAATTCGGATCTCTTTTTATCGGAATAAATACACTCTTTAAGTAATCCATGCCGAGAACCGGAGCTTTTTGCATTTTTCTTTTATAGATCGGCTCTTCCGTTGTCAGCATATCCATAGTGGGCTCCTCCGTCTCACCCGGAAGAAAATCGCTGCCCGGTTTCCTGATTGCCGGCGCCAGAGGCTCCACATTGTATTTTTCTTTCACATACTCATATACATTTGTCATAACCCACGGCTGAAAGCCTCTTCCGCCGCACATGGTATGGCTTATGTTGAAATAAATATCCTTTCCCTCGCAATCCACAAAAAGCAGATGATCATTTATGCTGCTGCTTCCGAGCATCGGCGTTTTATCGGCCGTAGGCATCACGACAATCTTCTTGTCGTTTGGAACAAGAAGATATCCTCCATCCTCATCAACGCTTACTTTAACGGCAAAGTAGGGATATCGCTTAATCGCCGCATTTACCGCCTGATCCAGTACGTTTATATCGACTTCATCCTTCATTCTGACGTGGATGCGGACAGAATGCGCAAAATACTTCTCACTCTGATATAGTCTGTATGTATCAACACTGTATTTCACTCTTCATCCTCCCTGTTCTTCACAAATCCATTCTAAACGTCCAGTTTCCTATCGATTTTGCGTTGCATTCAAGCGTTTCTTCTTTTACAAGTTGAAACCCGTTATTCATATAAAAGGCCACATTTTTCTCGGCATTGGTAGTAACGGTAATCAGATTTCCGCCATTGGATTTTACCAAAGGGATAAGGAAATCCCGTATTGCACCCGATCCGATGCCCTGCTTTTGATATTCCGGATCAACTGCCAGAAAATACAGATGCCAACGGGGTTGTGGAATGCTTTTTACAACAATTTCCGTTTTATCTGACATTTCCATAAATTTAAGGGTGTCTCTAAGCCCGATTCTTGCTATAATACCTGCCATTCCGCTTACGGCGTAATCCCAAAAACCAACCGGCTTGTCTGATGGTTTTTCAATGATTACAATAACTCTGACTTTTCCTTCCGCAATACCGATATAGCAGTCATCCTTGCGGATGGTGGCTTTAAATATCCCCTTCATCAGACGGTCATAAAAACTGCGCAGTTTTATCTCTGACTTAAACCGGTCTTCGAAAACTCCCCAAAAAAGGGGATAGTTGACAAAGGACTCTGTGAAAACCTTTAATACCTCGTCTTCATATGATCTGTCATAATGCCTATACTCTACCATAACCAACTCCACATTCCCATCTTCTGCCGGTCAGCGATTCCTCTTTTGCGGGTCATTCCGTTCTTTCAACTCTTATCCCGCTTATTCCGTTCTCTGCAAGGACATCACGCATTGCCAGAACATATTCTTCGCCATGGAAGCCCTGATACCAGTCAATATAGAAATACTCTCCGACTTCGGTAACCTGAAGCATAATGCCCTTCTCCTGCATAACATGAAAAGCGGTCATGCGGATACGGTTCCCGTACTCTGCCGTGCGCAGCGTTCCGAGATAACTGACCTCCGCTCCGGCTTTCAGATTTTTGCGCTGATCCATAACAATTTTATTGAGTGCACCGTAAACAAATGCCTTCGAATAGCCCTCACAAATCGCACGATATACGCCCGCCGTCTTCTTTATTGCATCTTCTGCGGCGAACCCGGACAGTGCGGCACGGAACTGTGTATTGAGTTCCTCATCCGTTTTATCCGACAGTTCTCCGGCTTTTATACTGTAATTAAAATGCACAACCTGATGCAGAAGCGAATCGGTATTTCCCATGACCTTACGGATGCTTACGGGTACCATAAAATTGAAGGGAAGCGTGTTTTCGGGATGTACCCTCTGAAGCGCCCCGGCTAAGCAAACATACAGAACTGACTGGGGAGAACCTTTAACCGATTTCACGTATTTCATGAATTCCCCGGAAGGAACGCTGATACAGAATCCCCTGCAGTCCGCTTTCGGCACAAAGATACAGTCATCCGGGCTTTCCTGTATTTCAAAAGCCTTTTTTCCCAATAATGCACCCATGGCTGCTTTCGGATCCTGCGGTTCAACCAGAAGATAGGCATCCTTATCCTGCCCGGAAACAGGGCCGTCCTTCTCAGTATGTACTCCGTCCGGAACAGGGTATTCGACTGCATCCGTAATACAGTAGTAGTGATAGAAAAGTGTCTCAAGCACATACATAAATCCGGTGCCGTCATAAGGCACATGATCCGCATAAACCCACAGAACATTGCCAAGATAACACATTGTCACGGTATGGAAATCAGCAGCCGGAGTCGAAGGTTCAATCACCTCACCCGTTTCGGCGATTACAAACGGCAGCGGATTCTCGGCAAGCACCAGCTGACCTCTTCGAATTACTGTCGCGTAAGTGACGTAAGGATAGACCTTTGTCGTCTTCTCCCAGGCTTTACCGAGTGCCTCGGGATTGATGTCCTCTTTTAAGTCGAACCGATACGTCATATAGAACGCCTTGTCTGTCGGATATGCCCCTCTTGCAAACATACCCGCCGTAACAGGGCGTATTTCTTTCCAGCCTTCTGTCCTGGGATCACCGTTTATCCCGACTGCGAACTTATAGCTTCTCTCAAATCTGTCTTCATTCAGGGAAATAACCGTATCCCATCCATTGCACTGCCCCGAGCATAAGAAAGCATCGCACCTGGACAGAAGATACAGGGCGTAAAAATAATTGACCGTGGTATCTTCAAGCTTCTCGGTATAATCGCCGTTTGCATGTTCCTTCTCGTAATCAGCTATAATCTGTCCGTCTTTTAAGTCACTGACCGATATCCTTTGCTGGGACAACGCTGCCATCGACTTCCCGAATTCTTTTCTCATCTGTGCAAGAATATCGGTATCTTCCGTTGCAAGAAAGATTTTTTCATATCCGAAATCCTTCATCCATTTACGGATGAGCGGCGTCATCTGCTCAACAGTTGCCATTTTTCTGGAACCGGAAAGACCCGTTGCAATATAGTCGCTGCCCCGAATCAGCACACCCAGTGTTTTTTTGCCGCTGAATAACGCATCATAATATTCATCCATTTCCATGGCGAAAGAGGGTGCAATGACTGATTTGTCCATCAGGCCCGGCAGCATCTGATAGAATTTGGTCTTAATCAGCATAAAAATACTCGGCACCCACAAGGTATTCTCCTCGTTCGCGTTCTCATCCCACAAATCCACTGCAAAATAACGCTCCATCAGTTTTCTGGGATATTTTCCGAAATAATCCTTATCCGGAGCCACAAATTTAAGCCCGAAATGCCCAAACGCCATTTCAAAGCGCTTATAACCCGAAAGAATCGCTCCGATTCCTCCGGTGGCATCGATTGGAAGCGTCATATACTTATATCGGGATAATTCCTTCCCGTTCAGAATCCATTGCAGGAAAAAAATATTATGGAAGGCATAGGTACTGCTAAGCCTGTTAAAGTTATTATCCTCCATCCCCAGTCTGAACTGCTCCTGTATGTAGAAACAGTCATCCCTGTAAAGATCTTCGGGCAGTTCTTCCACGATATGAAGTCTCGGATTCTCGTCCATGAACCATCGAATTCTTTCATCGGCGCACCATATTTCCATATTCGTAAATTTCAGAATCACCCTGCTGACGGCTATCGTATATTCGTTCAGTTCCTCGAACACCATGTTCTTCAGGCCGTCAAAAAAGCTAAGATAGAGAGTCTCCTTATCATTTTCATCATAGATAAAATATTTCGCCATAAAGGGACGTTTTATGTATGGAGGATACGTATCCCGCGGTTCGATATCCTCGTCGTTATCCCAGTAAACAATATCAAAATCCTCACCATTTTCATTTTTTACATGAAAACGTGCTTTGCTCTCCGGTTTGTTTTGAAGTGCCTCATGAAACAGATTCTCCGATAACTTAAGTGTTTTTGCCACTTCATCTGTTTTTAAGGTTTCAATTTTAAACATCCGTCCGTCCCTTCCTTACTTTTAATTTTAATAAGTTCCCTTATTTATTCTACTCCTTTTAATGCTTCCACCATATCGATTTTATTGACTTTCGACGTAACATACAGATTTACAAGCACGGATACAAGAATCGCCCCCAAAACCGCTCCGACAAAAGGAATCGGTGACAGACGAAGAATCATGTCTCCGTCCTCAAGCGTAAACCCATCTACGAGGATTTTAAGTGCCGCCAGTCCTGTCGGAATTCCGAGAATTGCTCCGATTCCGGTAATCGTCAGATTTTGCTGCATCAGTATCATCCGAATTTTCACGGACTGAAAGCCCAGTACCTTCATGGTGGCAATTTCGCGAATCTTCTCCGCATAGGAAAGAACACCGAGATTATACAATACCACGACTCCCATGATGACCGCCATCACGATCAGAATACCCGTAATCGCATATCCGGTCGAGTGAGAAGCAATCAGGATATCCTTCAGGCTCTGCCTGTCATTTACGGCCACAATTTCAGGTCTTGACTGAAGTTCTTTCGGAACACTCATCATGGTGTAAACAATGCTGGGGCGAAATTCTCCCCTGACTTCTTCGAATGCGGCACGGCTTAAAAGGATTCCCTGATCCGTTGCCTGTCTGATAAATCCAGAAACCCTGGCTGTATATGTTTCCCTGTCTCCCGGAATTCTCCAGGAAATCTCGTCACCAATCTGAAGGTTCAGATTTTCCGCCGTTTTTGTGGTAACCAAAACTCCGCTTTTCGGAATCTCCATGTAGGATAACTTTTCATCCATGATGCGATACAGATTTCCCTCATCCACAACCATTAAGAAACGGATATACTCCTGATCTTTGGTATATAAGGTTACGTTATCAAACTGAACCATCTGTCCGTGATACTCTTTGGCATAATCGCTGATCGTTCCGTATCCGACACTGTCTTCGAAGGTAATCTTGCCATTCGCCAGAATCAAATCGTCATACATCCAGTCAACCTGTTCTTCCATGCATTCATAGAATCCCACCGCTGCGAAGAGCAACATCGAACAAACCATTACACCGAATACGGAAAGAAGTGTCCTTAACTTATTCTTTCTGATATCCCTGATATTCCATCTCGTTCCGAAAGCAAGCATTTTCCAGATCGGTGTCTTTTCGAAAAATCCGCTTCCCACTCCTTTGGGTGCTTCCGGTCTTAAAATGTCGGACGCATTTTCCCTAAGCAACCGCCTTGTACAGTAAAATGTAATTAATACACACAATCCGACTGCAATGAAAGCCATATATACGCTCTTAAACGAAAGCTGGATGCGCATATAAGGATTCTGGTAATAGTACAGTGTTAAATCGGTTAAATACGTACCGAGTAAGTAATCTCCCAGGAAAATTCCGAGAACCGCAGCCACTGCGGAAATCACGAATGAATATGAAAGATAATGCAGTGTAATGGTTTTTCTGGAAAAACCAAGGGCTTTTAAGGTTCCGATCTGCGTTCTTTGTTTCGAGGTCAGTCTGGTCATTGTACTGACAATTCCGAGACAGGCTACAGCAAGGAAAATCGTTGGAAATACGGTTGCAAGAACATCGGTTGAATTCAGTGATCCGACGTAAAGATGATACAGTTCATCTTCTGTTTTGGTCTTGACGACAACATTCCGGTTGTCGATTTTCTCCGCCACTTCATCCCGCATGATTTCCATGGTACGAATATCCGCATCGGTAAGACTTTCACTCTGTCCCTTTACATCGGCAAGGTCCACAATCATCTGATCGAAATATACCTCTCCGGGTGCCTGGGAAATATCCATAATCAGGAAAGTATGCTCGCCGTAAACCGGCTCCGGATAAGTATCGTTCGGAACATAGTACAGATATTCCGGGCAGTACCCGATGCCCCTTACCGTTTCCTTAAAATTCACATTTTCCGTTTGTATGGTAATGACATCGCCGACATGAATTCCAAGCGGTTTTGCAAACTGCTCTTCCACCCAGACGCCCTCCGCACCCGGAATGAATTCCTCGCCCTCGGAAATCAGCATCGAACTGACATCGTTTTTGTCGATATAACTGATCACGGCAAGATAATCGGTTCCGCTTAAATTCACCTTTCCGGCACCATGACGGATTCCGTTTACGCTTTTTACGCCTTCCGTATTCTCAAGCATCGAAATCAGGGAGGCATTGAAAACGTCTCCCTGAATATCCAGATCCTTAAAATTCGTATCGGAAAAATACTCGTCAATCGAATATCTCTCACCGGTTGAATCCCCGTCAAAACCGCCTACTACGAAGAGAGCAAAAAAAGTCATAACGAAAATTGCAAGGAACTGAACCGCATTCTGTTTTAAATCTCTTAAAACTTTACGAAACAGCATATTCTCTCCGGTTTATTTTGCGCTCTTACGTGTTCCGATTTCCTCCTCCGTAATCGGGGAAGTAATGACTTCTTCTCCCTCTTTAAGACCGGACAGAATTTCGACTTTCCCGTTTCCCTTCAGTCCGGCTTTTATATTCTTTCGTTCCACCTGACCATTTTTTAAAACATAGGCATAATCGCCTTCATCATCCGTGTATATGCCTTTGCTGTCAACAACCAGCGCATCGTCTTTTGAACCGATCAGAATCGAAACCTCCGCCTCCAGTCCGATGATGGGTTTAAAATTTTTGTCACTGAAAACAACCGTTACCTTTACTTTTGGTTTCCCGGATGCATCGGGTTCTGCTACTGCGGCAATGCTTTCCACTGTACCTTCGTAGGTTTCTCCCGCAAATGCAATCGTTGCTTTCTGACCTTCTTCAATAAGGCCGATATCATATTTCGAAATCATAACTGTTGCTTTGTAACCGCGGTCCGGCTGAATCACAAATAAAGGTTCCCCTGCTTCGACCATAGCACCTGCATCCACAAGGCGCTCGATAATCGTTCCGCCAACCCCGGTCGGAACTCCGCGTTTTGCAATCTCTAAGTTTCTTAGCGCACGCATTTCTTCAATTTCAGCCATCAGTACGGAATCCGCATACTGATCGATCGCCGCCTGTGGCAGAACCGCCTGCTTCGCTGCCAGAAACCGTTCAAAATTCTGAGACCAGTAATGATCCACAAAATCCATTTCTCTTACTATGGCAAGATAGAGTTTGTACTCATCCGCTGTAAGTGCGCTTACATTAAATCCCGCCGCAACGGCACGATTCTCTTTAATCTTCTTTTCCAAATCCTCCACTTCCGCTTTTACTTTTTTCACTGCTTCTTCATCTGTGGGATCAAGTGCTTCGAGGCGTGCCTGTGCCGTCTGTAATTGTGTGGTAAGCGAAGTCAGGTTGGCATCCAGACTCTGAAGGGAATATGTAATATCCCGGTTGTTGTTTTCCTGTTTTGCCACAAGCTGATCTCTGCGGTCTGCAAGATCTTTATAAGCATTCCTGTTTGCTTCCTCTTCCGCTTTGGCGGTGTTCATCATCTGAATGTATTCGTTATTTTTCTTAACCGCCGCATCGAATCCATCCTGCGCATATTTCTTATTCAGTTCTGCCTGCTTTACATTTTCTTCGAAAGACTGAAGTTCGAATTTGACAAGAATTTCATCGGAAGAGACATAACCGCTCTTCATCCCTTCCACTTCGGATATTTTTCCGGATACGGGTGCGTAAACGGTTATGGTATCATCCGCCGCTATATTGCCGACCTCGCTGACATTCTGGCTTATACTGCCTTTTTCGACCTTTGCCACTTCAACCGATTTGGGAAAAAAGAGCAGCACGCATGCCACTATGGCAGCAATCAGTACAAGAACACCTATTATGATCCCCACAATCAGTCCTTTCTTCTTTTTCTTTCCCGTGCTTTCGATTTTCATTTTCTCTTCCCCCTACCAGTTGATTTCATCCGCATCCTTTGGATGCTCGTTCAAAAAAATATCTTCAACGGTTCCGTTTTTCACATAAATCACTTTATCCGCAATATCAGCAAACAAAGCATTATGCGTAACCATAACCACCGTTCTTCCGTCATCCCTGCTCTGTGATTGTAACAATTTTAAAATTTCCTTACCGGTGTTGGTATCCAGCGCCCCGGTGGGCTCGTCACAAAGTAAAAGTCTCGGCTTTTTGGCAATGGCTCTTGCTATGGAAACACGCTGCTGTTGTCCTCCTGACATCTGAGACGGAAAATTATTAAGCCGGTCTCCCAGTCCCACACGCTCCAGTGCTTCTTTCGGATCCATAATATCGATACCGAGTTCACTCATCAGGGAAACATTTTCCACCGCAGTAAGTGTGGGAATCAGATTATAAAACTGAAAGATGATGCCAACATCCACCGCGCGAAACTCTCCGAGTTCCTTATCGTTCAGGGCGGTCACTTCTTTCTCTCCGAATGTGATCCTTCCGGATGTTGCCGCATCCAGTCCGCCCAGCATGTTTAAAAGGGTACTCTTACCCGCTCCGGAGGGACCTAAAATGACAACCATTTCTCCTTCGTCAATGGTCAGGTTCACATCATGCAGCGCTTCGTATATGATGTCACCGGTATGATAGATTTTTCCCACATTTTCAAATGTGATTAATGTTCCCATTTCATTTGCTCCCAGCTTCAGCTTTCCGGAAATTCTTATATTTTCCTGTAGTAATACGTCTGTCCTTCGGTTGTTCGGCATCCGCAGGAATTGCCCAGCTTTTTCCGAATTTTACCGCTCCATCGATTCGGCCGCTTACACACATCTCCTGAATTGTACGAACTTTCAGATTCCATTTCATTCCTGCTTCTTTTACCGTGATATAGTTCTCAATCATTCTCTCTCCTTTTGCTGTTCCCTTTATTCTGTTCCTATAAAAGCATCCATCATAAAATTTCCCCATGTCTCATTTCCCGTATGCCTCTGTCCCACACAGGTGAAATGGCTCTTTGCCTGTAACTTCATAATCAATTCCTACCTTCGACAGCTCGTCTAAGAATATATCCGTAAACTTTTCAGAAGGGAAGGTTCGTGCGATACACAAAAAGAAATAGTGATTGATGCAGGTGATCTCGCATAAAACATCCGCCACACCGGGCTCTGCCAGCATATACAGCTCATCAATATACGGATCAAGCGGGCCGAAAGACCTGCTGTTAGCATAGGATATTGAAATACTCCATCTGAGGCTTCCTGCGGATTTGGCAATCATTCCAAGCTTCATTTCGAGCGGCACCTGATTAAGTTTGGCAAATGTTGCCTTTCTCTGCTTCATTGCCCATAGAGAATTCTCCAAAGAAGCTTGCAGCATCAGCTGTCCCCGGGCTATGGTGCAACTTTTGGCAATATCCTTAAGCGACCTGTCTTTCGCAAAATCCAGTTCTATGACATTTGCAAACAGACGGTAATTGTCATAATTGCCGAGCATGGCCTTGTGATCAACGGCTATGGAAACGCTGACTGTCTTATCGCTTGCAGGATCATAGCGTCGAACCGCCCTTGCAAACATCACAGCCAGAAAAGTATTGGGACTCCCGTCGTAATCTCTGCAATACTGCATCATCTGCGACTCCGGGATTTTAACAAATGTCGCAAACGGATCTTTAAGCGTACCATCACCAAACCTGTAGAAATCAGTTATAGTCTCCTTGGTATACATAGGAGCTTCCGCCCCGTCTATATCAAGTTCTTCAAAGGGATTTCCTGTCTCCGACAGCGGTATCTTATCCCCCGGAAGACGAAAGCCTTCCC
>ODAJ014780909.1_pt1 | contig 57545 bp, 32 predicted proteins | sample 1539241 | NCBI WGS metagenome assembly ODAJ01 (sample SAMN02144231, study PRJEB22623) | gut metagenome | biome: sheep rumen | host: Ovis aries | place: New Zealand | reverse complement strand
GAACTCTGGTCGCACTTTCAGTTGATCTAAGGCTCTATGCATAGCACGATACGAGGCATGCAAGATGTTTATCTCGTCTATCTCCTGTGCTGTACACACTCCTACTGCCCACGCTATAGCATCACGCTCTATCTCTGTACGCAGTTGGTAGCGAGTCTTTTCGCTCAGCTGTTTCGAATCATTAAGAATATCGTTGTGATAGTCAGGCGGCAATATCACGGCAGCAGCATATACACTGCCAGCCAAGCACCCTCGCCCAGCCTCATCGCAGCCAGCTTCTACGACTCCTTTCTTATAATAAGGCAACAGCATCGTTTTGCATGTTTAAGCGTATCAAGGCACAAAGATACGAAAAAATTTGATTACACAAGAAGAAATAATAAATTTATTTACGTAAAAAAATATTTTACCCTTAAGGAAAAGCTATGTTCAAGGGCCTGAAACACCTGTCCAAGGGCTGTAAACTACTGTACAAGGGCCTGAAACATATGTTCAATGGCCTTGAACATAAAATTCCCCTGGGGAGAAATTATTTTCCATCGGGGAGAAAGAGAAAATCCCCCACGTCAGAAAACAAAAAAGTCCCTCCGCAAAAATGTTTTTTCTACCTTTTTTTTGATATTTATTTTGCAGTTTCAGATATTTTTTGTACTTTTGCGCCCGTTTTTAGTACGGATAACAAATGAAAAGATTGTATATAATAATAGGAAAACACTTAGCATTGGCAGTTGTTGCGCTGGTTCTTACGGCATGTTCATCATCTGCTGACGATTACATAGAGATTTACGAGGACGGCACAGACAAAGCGGGAGAAGCCTTGACCAAGAAGAAGTTAGCCAAGATTACTTTTGATGTGCAAGATAACGTAAAAGACTTACAAAACAGAATAGGAGCAAACAAGAGCAAGTTCTCTGAAAAAGAGTACAGAAAGATTTTTGATGCCCAGAACAAATTCTATGATGCAGTTGAGAAACGCGACAAGGAATTATCCAGATAAAATCCAATTTGTTTTGCTCTTTTAACAAAAAAGACAAAAAGAATTGAAAAAAATTTGGCTGTTAGTAAAATATTTTATATTTTTGCACCCGATTATATAAAATATAACTAGAATCTAATGTACACAACTTCTTGGATTACATACCTATTTAATTTGTTAATGGCATATGGTACTTATTATGTAACATATTTCATTAACATGTTTCAAGGTTACCCAATAGAAGTAAGAATCGCCGCCATTAACACAACAGCATCATTGTTAGGCATAGTTGCAATAAGGCTGTTGCTCTTAAGAAAAAGAAACAGCAGAAGGTTAAACAAAAAGATCAGAGAAAAAATAAAAAGACGTTTTGGAAAGGGGCTTGACTATATAATTTCAGAAGAGGCCAATCCTAACATGAGCCGTCGTGAGGTGATGCATGCTATGGGCATTGAAAAAGACATTGCCGAAAAGAAGGCTATACTGAAGACGAAGCGTGAGAAATGGATCTTCTGCCGTTTAGTATATCACGCATGTACATCGTGCAGTGTACAAAAAGGACGTTGGAACAATCTGCAGATGATGCTCACGCTATTCAAAGTGCAGGAATATCTGGAGAGTGAAGTAAGCATGGGTAGCAGACGACACAGGGTAAAATGCCTAAGCATGCTACGAACTTTCAAATTATACATCAGTCCTTGGGTTCTCAACAAACTGCTTGAGTCTCACAACCTGCGCGAGCGCCGTTTGGCGATGTATGCAATGGTGATGTCAAGTACCGATAACGATTTGGACTACTACGAAACAGACTTTTTCGACAAGAATTGTTGCATTTATGACGAGATCGAACTTGGTTATGCATTGCATCGCCGTAAGAGAAACGGTTTAAGACTTCCGAACCTTGCTACATGGGCTTTGAGGCAAGAGCACCCTGAGACGAAGTGCATCTTCGTCAGATTGATGCGGCGTTTTGACCAAAAAGAAACCTGCCATCAACTCGTTGAGCTATACAAGGAGAGCAAGCACAAGAAACTAATTGAAGAGATTTCGCGAACATGGGGATACCTGCACTATCTGGATGGTGAACAGCTGATGACTGATGCCTTGATGATGCAACCTGACGACACGAAGGTAGCCATCATGCATGCCCTGACACGTCTTGCCACAGGCAACAGCCTTGAGTTCCTGGCCGGAAGCTTCTACACTCACACGAACCCTCATGTAAGGTTCGAGGCATTGCGCTGCCTATACAACTACGGAGAAGAGGGGAAAAAGAGGTTCTTTGAGATTGAGAAACAAGCATCTGAAGCTGACAAAAAATATTTCGCATTCTTCCATAATCCTATTACACTGGAGAAGATACGCCTTGACAAAGAGCAGGCATATCACCCATCTGTAGAAATGGTTTATAACTGGAGTTAACTATGTGGCTGACCATATATTACATATTCTGTTATCTGATATTCGGCTATTCTATCCTGATTATGCTGAGTTACCTGTTTCTGGCATTCCAGAGCTACAGGACACAACAAGCATTGCGCGTAGATATGCCCAGCGATGAGAGCATCAAGTTTCTGTTGGAGGGTTCACCGTTGACGCCTGGCGTGTCTATCATAGCCCCGGCATTCAACGAAGAGGTGACCATCATTGATAACGTCTATTCACTGATGAGCATTGACTATCCCAACTACGAGATTATCATCGTCAACGACGCAAGTACTGATAAGACTCTCGAACTGCTCATCAATGAATTCTCGCTAACAGAGGTGCCATACGACGTTGCCATGAAGGTGCCGTCAAAACCTATCAAGCGAGTTTTGAAATCAACAGACCCTAAGTTCAGCAAACTGGTAGTCGTTGACAAGGAACATGGTGGACGAAAGAGTGATGGTTCCAATGCCGGCATCAATGTCTGCACAAACAAATACTTCGTATGTACCGATGTGGACTGTATCATAGAGCCAATGGCACTCTATCGCATGATATGGCTTGTCGTAAACAGCCACGAGCCCATGATAGGTGTCAGCGCCACCATGCTTATGAGCAATGCCTGCATCGTAGAAAACGGTCATGTAGCAGAGGCTCATGTGCCAAGCCAGTTACTTCCTATGTTCCAGCAGCTGGAGTATATGCGCTCATTCCTTATCGGTAAATTAGGATGGGCAACAATGAATGCACTGCCAAACATCTCAGGTGGTTTCGGCATGTTTGATACTGACGTCGTAGTGAAGTCTGGCGGATACGACCAAACGAGTATGGCGGAGGATATGGATATGCTGCTGCGAATGGTGACATACATGAAGAATAATGGCAAGCCATTCCGTTTGGCACAAGTGCCACAGGTATGCTGTTGGACAGAAGGCCCTTCAACACTTAAGGCGCTATACAGACAGAGAACACGTTGGGCACGCGGACTATGCGAAATCATAACAAACCATAGACAGCTGTTCTTTAACCCGCATTATGGCCCTATCGGCGCAATGACTTTGCCTTACGTCTTTATCTTTGAGTTTATTGCCCCGGTACTGGAGTTTTCCGGACAAATCTTCATGATATGGTTGCTTTTCGTCGGTGGTATCAACTGGGGAACAGCCTTTATCATTTTCGGTATGATATACATATTCTGTATATTCATGTCCTTCATGCTGACATATTTCGACTACAAGATAAAAGCCATAAAATGGCACAAAGTATGGAAAAGCCATACGAAACTGATAATAGCATCAATGTTGGAACCTTTCATATATCACCCTCTTATCACCATATTCTCAAACATCGGATATTGGAGGTTCCTCATGAATACAACGGCCGTATGGAAGCCTATACAGCGAACAGGCGTGAAGAAGAGAGAGACTTCGCCCGACAAGGCAAAAGTAAAAAGTGAAGAATCAAACGTGAAAAGTGAAAAGTGAAATATTATGCGTAATGCGATAATTATAATAAGTTTTCTATTGATGCCATTAGCGTTATTTGCTGACGGTTATACTCCACGTTACTATATATCAAGGGCAGAATCCTATATTCAGTCGAGAGCATGGAACGAAGCGAAACGTGTCATTGACGAAGGGCTGAAAATCTATCCGGAAGATCCAGACCTGCGTTACTATAATGGTAGATACTATTATCAGGCACGACATCTTAATGAAGCCCGATACAACTTGGTAAAAGCCATCCAGGTTGAAGACCAGCATTTCAGAGCCAAGCGTGTTCTGGTAGATGTAGAAGATGATGCCAAGCACTATTCCAGTGCTATATGCTATATCAATGAACTGTTGGAATTCCAGCCATACGACATTGGCCTATGGCGACGCAAGATTGCTCTATACCGCAAGATGAACAATCACACAGAGGCCGATGCTGCATTGGAGCGCCTGTCACGTATATATCCCAACGACACTTTGATAGCGAAAGATATCAGAAATCGTCGCCGCGAAAATCTACGCAACATAACTCATACCAGCAACCTTACCGAATCTGCTGCGACAATAGAACAATGGCTGGATAAAGATCCTAAGAATTTAGAATATTACCTTGATTTGATTGGTGTCTATCAGAGGATGGGAGAATTTGAAAAAGCCATTGGTGTAGCAAACCGAGGCCTGCAACAATTCCCAGGCAACAAGATTCTCGTCAACAAGATGGTAGGAATCTTAACTGATTTAGGACTTTACTCCCAAGCCTTTGACATAGCCAAGCGTTACGACCCTCACGGCACAGCATACAACAATCTGTTACATGAAGTGGCAGCACAGGCGCGAATGCACGACAGCTACGACATTCACGGCAGGCTGTATGCAGAGACCCACGACAGGGATGCGCTGACATACCTTATCAACACATCCTTGACACGAGGTTATTATGACGATGCCCGCATGTATCTCAGCGAAGGCATGAAGTTAGAAGGACGCTCGGCAAGGCTGTTGATGAAGCAGTACGCCCTTGAGAAACGTATGGGCAATGAACGCGAGATGCACAAGCTGCTTCTTGAGCTATATGCCATGAATCCTAACGACGAAGAGCTGAAGACGGAATATTCAGACATGATGCTACAGCTTGCCATCAATGACATGGCTGGCGAGCAATGGGCAGATGCGGCAGAACACCTGAAGAGGGTTCTCGAAATAATGCCAACCACAAACGAATCATGGCCTGCCGCCGTATCACGCCGCATTACGTGTCTCGGACACATGGGGCAATATGACAAAGCTCGCCAGCAATATAGGGATGCAGCAGCCAAAAGCCCGGAAAACAGCAAGCGATTTGCATCGGCATACGAAGACATCGTGGCTAACAGGCTGCACTTCCTCATAGAAGAAGAAAACTATAGTGAGGCTTTGCAAGAAGGTCAACAGCTACTGGAAGTGGTACCACAAAGCGAAACTGCCCTGCGCTGTTGCATCAACATGAGCCAAACACTGAAGAAGAACGATTTGTTTCAGAAATATGCCCAACAGGGATATGAGACATATCCTAACGAGCCATACTTTATTGTAAAGCAGGCTGTTTCGCTACAGCAGCAAGGACGCAATTCCGAAGCATTGGCACTACTGAAGAAGCCTATTGAAAAGGATCGCGCCATGCTTGATGCCGCATTCTCCGGCATCAGTGCCGAATGGGCACAGCAACTCATCAAAGTCCACATGTCAGACATTGCCCTGGGCGTCATCGACAGTGCCCTTATCCACGATGCCAAGAATCGTGAATTGCTTTACCTGAAAGGTTTGGCATACGAGCAAATGAAAGTGTTTGATAAGGCATACGACTACCAAAAGAAATATTACGTTCCAAGCAATGCTGAACAGCAGGAATACTATCAGCATCTACGATATCTTTATTTCCGAGGCAGGAAAAACCGTGTTGACGCTTCCTACACTTATGCAGCCTTTGACTCCCGTCATGACGGTCCTGCCATCAGCAGTCACCTCTATTCCGTAGCCACCATAGCGTATAGCCGTATTGACAGCATCAACACCTATACCGGACAAGTCAGCTATAAGGGTATCGACGGATACCACAACGATGACGACAGCAATTCTGGCGGTGTCGGCTTGGAATTCATGGCACAATGGGAACGCACCTTCAATCACAGATGGAACGGTATGGTAAATGCCTCCTACTCTACCCGCTTCTTCAACAAGATAGGCGCAAACATCATGGCAGCATATCACATGGAGCGTGGATGGACTCCTTCTTTGAGATTAGGCTACCGACGCACACCTGAAACATATCTGTACCTTGACAGCGGCACATCTAAAAATGACAAGTATAACCTGTTTATAGTGACCCCTGCTGTCGAGAAGTCATGGGAAGGCATTAAAGCATCATGCAATATAGATGTGACACTCATGGAGGGTTCCATATACTATAATGTCGGATTGAAGGGCAAACTCTTCATAAACGACGACAACATATCATCAGTCTCTCTGCTCACCGGTATCGGCTCTTTTCCAGAACTGACATTCTTCGAGCAGACAGCATTGCGTAATGTGTCGCACACAAACGCGATGGTTGGTTTCGACGCTCAATATCTGGTTACTCGCAACTTATACTTGGGATTGGCAGGCAGTTGGAACACCTGCTTCAACCCATATCGTGATAACGATGGCAATTTACATGATTCATATCGTAACATATATAGCATAACTGCACAACTGCATGTAGCATTCTAACTCTGGTCTTTAATTTCTTTTTAACTTCAATTTCAACCAATGACAAAACGACTTCGCCCCCTGCTGTTCATATTCCTAATAGCTTGCTTCTGCAACTGCGGAACAGCTCAGGACTCGCCCTTTGAATACAAAGAGATATACCTCCCGGAAAGAGGCTCTGATGAAGCCAAAGACATGGGATTAAACAACCTTGATGCCGACTGGGGGATATGGGGGCATAACCTGCATACTGTACTACCCCAGAATCCAGCTCCAAGTATATATGCTTTGGTCAACGGCAACAGAACGGACGAGCAATATTGCTTTTCGTCAGATAAGTTGTATGATTATATTGTAACATATATAGAGGACAACTACGGAGAAAACAAGCAAGAACGTTTTGCCATATTGCCTAATGACAACGCGATGGTATGTACATGTGAACTGTGTCGCAGTCACGGCAATACCGCCAACAACGCTACTCCAGCTGTAAGTTATATGCTGGAAAGATTAGCCAAGCGATTTGACGGGCATCTCTTTTTCACCTCTTACTATATGTCAACACGCGAGGTGCCAGACCATGATATGCCAAAGAATACAGGAGTATTGGTAAGCACTATGTCCTATCCGTTACAAGCTACCGGCACGAAGGCAGAGATTGATTTCCAGAACTTGCTGAAAAAATGGAGTGAGAAGATGGAGCACGTCTATGTGTGGGACTATATCAACGACTTTGATGACTACATGACCCCTTTCCCTATTATGGGTATCATGCAGCGACGTCTGCAGATGTATAAAGATGCCGGTGTCAAAGGTGTATTTCTAAATGGTAGCGGCACCGACTATAGCACATTCAGCCAGCTACACCACTATATCATTGGCAAGCTTCTCTTAAATCCTAATAATGACTGGAAGGCATTGACCAGAGAATATTGCAACAAGACCTATCCTAAAGCAGGAGAACTGATAGCCGGATTTGTACTGGAACAAGAGCAATGGGCAGCAGAAAAAAACAAAGTTCTGCCACTTTATTGCGGAGTTAGAGAGGCTCTCGCAACATATCTTCCAGAACAATCGTTTACGAAATTCCACGATTCCTTAGGCTCAGTAATCTCCCAGGCTGATGGCAAAGAAAAGGACGCTCTTGAAACCATGTGGCAAGCAATGGCGCTGACACGATTGGAGTTAAATCGTTTAAATCATTCTACAGACAATAGTTCTCGTTTCTTAGTAGGATTGAAGCAACTACCAGCAAAAGAGATACGCGCATATAGCGAGTCATTTTGGTATATCGACAATTATGTCAAGGAATACCAACAGATGCTATCCCACAAGGAAGAGTCCAAACGGAACCTCTTGTTAGGGAAGCAACTTCAACCCATGACTGCCCTTGATGAAGAATATAATGACATCAGCATACTGACAGACGGTTTGTTGGGACTGCCCTCCAACTACCATTGCGGACTGATGCTTTCATCAGCAGACCCACATCTAAAGATTGCCGTTCCAAGAGTCGCAGGCATGAAACAACTGAAGGTGTATTTAGTTAATAATCCCAAGTATCACATTATCTTGCCTGAAAAAGTTATACTTTCTACAGGTAACAGAGAAATAGGCACAGCTGTTCCTGCGACATCCGATGCTGACCCGCAACGTGCAGTGGCGACATTCAACATTCCTGCTAATGCTTCTGGAACGCTCATACTGACCATACGTCGTGATAAGTCTGACCGCACAATGGCTATTGACGAGATTGAAGGATACTGAGATAATTAGGAGTTGGGAGTTAGGAGTTCGGAATCAGAAATTAACAGTTAATATATTTTAGAATTAGGAGTGAAGAAGTTATTGCTGATAGCACTGCCATTATTTTTGTTCGTGGCATGCGAAAAAGAATTGCAGCCAGCAACTGTGATTGTTGCTGACCCTGTACGTCACTACTACCCCGTTGTCCAGGGAGAGATAATGCGTGTATCCTATGCAATAGAAAACGTTTCTGAAAATCCCCTTTTTATAAGGGAGGTACAAACCAGTTGCGGCTGCCTTACACAAAACGATGAGTTGCCGATTGTAATTCTTCCTCACAAGCAAGGATATATAAACATAGATTTCAACACAATAAAAAATACCGGCTATGCCCAACACTTCATTTACCTATATGGTAATTTTAAGGATTCGAGCTTAGTAGAGCTTCAGTTCGACACCAATATCGTCCCACCTGGAAACACCTCTCCTGACTATGAGGAACTGTGGCAAGAACAGAACGGAACGACGATAAAAGAAGCCGTTGACGGCTCATCTGGTGAAAAAGGTTACTATACTGACCAAGGTACTGACCCACGTCAACAAAGGCAGCAAGAAATACAACATAAAGTAGATTCTCACGCTTTTTAATAAATTTCTTTCGTTTTTTTATACATATCTGAAATATTATTTGTACCTTTGCACCAAAATACCTAAAATATATATAGGTAATATTTATAATAAAATCTCCCCACCTTAAGTGAGGGTTGAAAAAGTTGAAAACAAAGATGAAGATGAAAAATTATGCAAAACTTTTGAGCATGGCAGCATTAGCTACATTGACTCTTGCATCATGCTCTAACAGCGATGACACATCGTCAGTCAACAATCAGTTTACATTTACACCTGCCAAGACACCTGATTTCCGTGCTTATTCTCACGGAATTAACATCGACACACGTAGTGCTAGCACCCGTGCAGACATGCAGGTAAACGTTAATTACTACAAGATTCAGGATTTCGGAGGCGGTAAGAACGATTGGATGCGCACAAGCGCCCCTGTCCTTTATGAGTATTTTGATTATGCTCCAACAAAAACAGACCGTGACGAACAGGTATCACAGGCAGAACGTGATTATGTAATCAATTACATCAAGGACCATCCAGACGAGGGCGGTACCACATGCGACCTGAGAACCTATTTCATCCAGAATGTAGGTTCAAGTTTTGACAAATATACTGTTAAATTCATGAATGGTGACAATGTACACCACACGGCAGAGATTACAGGTGGCAATCAGATGGACTACTTAGAAATTAATGGCATACATGTCAACGACTACAATGCTCATTGGGGTCCACGTGCGTTGGTATTTGACGTTCCTCTCCTCAATCCTCGCTATCATGATTCATGGGGCACAGAAGAGCAGACTAAAGAGAATGCCTACAAGTTCTACTACATTGAGTATGAAGGCAAGACAAACTGCTACCTTTGTTTCGACTATCGCGTAAAGAAGTATGACAACGGACAGCTTGACTTCAAGGGCGATGGCGTATATAACGACTGGGTAATCAAGATCTCTCCTGCTGATGGTTCTGATGCAGTAGATCCAGCAGCTGCTGGTGCAGGTTCTGGTTCTGGTGAAGGAACTGGTGCCGTTACAGGTAACAATGGTGAGATAGAGGTTAACCTCTCTATTAATGCTGAGAAGGAAGATGATGACTATATTGCAACAAAACTTTCAATTCACGTACGCGACACCTCTGACATAGAGGTATTCATCCCAGTACCAGCAGAGTACTATTGCGCAGCTGATGATATGGATATCGTAGTATCACATCGTTTGCAAATTGAGCAGCACAGTCCAAGTGCAGAAAGTATGACATACAATATCAATGGACACGACATAACCTTAAAGGTATCCTTTGAGTTGGCTGGCATCCGTGTAAAGTCTGAAGGTATCAATGCAGAAGTGCTACGTTATCTGAGAAAAACCTACTATGATGGCATTACATTTGAGGTTTGGAACTACTACAAGCAGAACACTACAAGGAATGCTCTGAAGACCTTGTTAGACCAATCAACCATCAAGTTCGTCAACGAGCCTGGAAAGTACATAAATGCCTTTGCCAAGTTGAACGGCAGTAAGAATGCTTGGGATTGCATTGTGACGCCACCAAGTACATTCACGAACTCTCAGGCAAACGACGGAACCCAGAATTACAACGTCATTTATACACGTTAAGCATAATAAAACAATTTCACAGAACAGCAATAGTCCAATCGGATTATTGCTGTTTTTTTAGCTGTCAACGAGAATTAGCCAATTATTAGCCCGCCAACAAGAAACAGATAAGACTTAAAAACTAACAACCAAAATCAACGAAATACACAGCAAAGTACATACAAGGTTAGAGTAAGGTTACACGGAGGTTACACGATAGTTGCACGGAGGTTACACGATAGATGCACGATAGATGCACGATAGTTACACGATAGATGCACGGTAGTTACACGATAGATGCACGGTAGTTGTACTACGGTAAGCATCGAAACAAAAAACCGCCCATGGATTTGTCCATGGGCGGTTTCTATATTCAATTACAAAATTACTTATTCTGGTTTAGCATTACCAGATGCAATTTGCTTTTCATATTGTTTACCATTGAAGGTATATTTGATTGTCGCAGTTGAATTTATGTGCCAAGATAAGGCAGCTCCATCAAGATCATAGTATCCAGTACCCTTCTCACTAGCATTCAGCTTATTTGTACCTGGAGAGTACTTAGAACCAATCTGATAAAGTTCTGTAATACTCTTCTCTGCTGATGATGTACCCGTAGCATACGCAACCTGTATAGAGGTCACCGCGATTTCCTTGACATCAGACAACGTTGTACCAGATAACTTCATGCCATAAACATTTCTACCAAGTCCATTTGTTAGCGTGTACTGTACGCCAGCGCCATGGCTGTTGGCAGCCTCCTTTGTATAAGCTGCAGCACCCCATGTAGCAGTAACATAAGCATCAATATCCTTGATATTAATCTTATATGAGAACTGAAGTCCGTTCTGATTGTTCTTTGCAGTAATGATTACCACTCCCTTAGCCTTCATATTGACAATACCATTGCTTATTGAGGCAAGAGTTTCATTGCTGGAAGTATATGTATAAGTAGAGCCTGCGGCAAAGAACTCATTAGCGCAGTAAGAGAAAGCATTTGTTGGATTCTCTGCTACAATTCTCTTGATAATAGAGTCAACCTTAAAACTTAGTCCCGTAATACCATCAACAGACTTACGTTCTTCAACAGTAACATTGAACTGTGCTGAGCCATCATCTGTTGAAACCGTAATTTGTGAAGAACCTCTACTATCTTCGTCCTCAATAGCCTTCAGTGTCCATGTCTTACCCTCCTGTTCTTTTGTTGGAGTAAGTACCGTACTATTGCTTGAAGTCGCATTATAAGCTATCTTCTCAGGGTTACCATACTGATAGCCGAAGATACTATCCATTCTTACTACCGAACCAGCCCAGATTGTCATTGCAGCACTCTTCGCGACAGGCAAGACCTCTACGCTAGGATCCCAATCGCTAACACCCACCTTATCATCAGGTCCTTTAGCTATATAAGCATATCCCTTCTGCAAACTTGCAGCAGTATGTTTCTTATTAACCCAGAAAGAAGACATGTTTGCAGTTGCCAAAGAGAATTTGCCTGTTACATTATCATCAAAGTATCCGTAGTAATTATATGCACCATTGATTTTCTTTCCTGAAGCACTTGAAGCGTAAGAGATTGCCTGTTCTCTATTTGAGAGTCCAAACTTGCCATCATCCGTAAACTTCATAGTAGAGAAATCAAGATAGGTACACTCGCGAAAATCCTTAATGCATGGGAATGCATCTGGTACACCAACAATAGTCACTTTCATTACAGGGCGATTATTCATTGGCAGATTAATCATGATTACATTACCATCTTTTGTATATGTACCATCTTCAGTGGTAATAATATCACCCTTGGTACGTATTCCATTGGTAGCATCATAAGACAATACATCAGCATATACGGCCTTAATCTTTCCACTTGCAGCAAACTCTGGCGCGTTATTCAAAGGCTTGGTATCCCATGTACTTGAAACCGTATCATAGGTAAGGGTCAAGATGTCCTCTACTTTGTTATCAATAACAAAATATATAACATCACGAACTTCCCATTTTGTCTTGATAGCAGTATCTCCTGCGGCACGCGTACCATCAGTGATATATGCATTAACCTTAAAGGTGTACCCTTCAAATGCTGCATTATTCTGTGCAATTTCCTCTTCATTCGAGCATGCTGTAAAGACGAAGGCAGCAATCAATGGGAGAAGGGCAAACAGTCTATTTATTTTTTTCATAATCATATCAATTTAAAAGTTAAATATTACCATTCACCTTTCACATAAGGATTAAATATAACATTCTCAGTATTCGACTTTACGGTCACATGGCATGTATCCTCCAAGCCGTCTAAGCATGACGCAATAATATCTACCTTTCCAGCTCTCACGGCTGTCACTTTACCATTTTCGACTGTAGCAACAGAAGCATTCGTTGTTCTCCACGCTATATTCTGATAATATGCGTTTGCTGGCTGCAAAGCTACAGAAAGATTCATTACGCCACCTTCCTGTAAAGTATAGTCATCATAGTTGAGTTTCAGTGTTGTAAGCTTAATATGTGATACAGCCACCTTACATGTCTTGACTATTGAACGATCCTGTGACGCAATCGTAATAATAGCCTCACCATCACTATGAGCTGTCAGCACGCCATTATTATCTACGGTTACTACAGACGGATTACTTGATGTCCATATCAAATCCTGTGGAGTAACTGTACTTGGTGACAATTGTGGCGTTATTGCAGCAGTACCACTGACACCTAGCACAAAATCTACTGACTCTACGTTAATCTGTATGTCATCTACATGAACATACTGTTTTTCGCTGCTGCTGCCATAGTCCTCTGACTCACAAGCAGAGAAAAATGACACCATCGCAATAGCAGCGACACATAAGATTATTTTTGATGTTATTTTCATAGTTCTATTATTATATTTAAGGATTTGAGAATGGGACATCTATAGTGTATGGATTACCATTATAAGTGTAGGTAATACGCAATATTGATGTTGGAAGTTTTGTTACATTCTCTTCTTTTACTCTCAGTTCCCCTGACACAGAACCATTACTTGCTCTTGCCAAGAGATTGAGGCCATCTTGATATACTATTTCCTCATCGCCTACCATCATAGCAACACGTGTTACCACAAGGTCAACGACAGTATTGTTGAGGAACTTCCATCCCACATTGAATGTAGAACTGAATGAAGTGCCCCATGTAGATTTTGTCACATCAACAAGCTCTTGAACTTCTTTTACACTCACTGTCATTGTTGATTTATATCCGCTTGCTGTGGTTGCAGTAATAGTAGATGTGCCTAGTCCAGAAGTATAAAGAGTATTACCATCTTCAGAAAGAGTAATAACGCTTGGGTCACTGATTTCGAATGTCAGTGTTCTGTCAGAAGGAGCAGGAGCTTTCCACTTGCAATAAGGTTTAAAGTTGACCTGCTGGTTTTCAGCCAAAGTTAAAGATGCTTGGGTGAAATTCATCTCACCGTTAATACCTTGAGAAGTCCAAAGTGAAGCCTCTTCTTCACTCATAGGACCATAGATATAGATATTATCACCAGGATTGATTGACTTCCCTGGGAACTTACGCCAATACGCTACCGTAGCGTTGCTACCAAGCGCTGCATTAGCTTGAATACCAGGATAAGTACGGGCATTGCCACACATCACGATGGTAATATCTCCATTATCGTCTGGCTGCATAGTACCATAATAAACGGCATCAACAATCTGTGCATCTTCTGGCCTTGTGGTAAATACCATATTACCTGCACCATTTATCTGCTGTCCACTCACCTTATCTCTAAAGGTCTTTAGTTTGGGCATATATCTATTGATTTCATTCAAAGTCATGGACTTTGATATATTATAATTGGCATTTGTTCCTTCAGCATTATCCACGCCACCAGGCATTGTTCCCTCAATATGATTTCTAATCTGGGTAGCTGCCGCATAAGCACCGATGATATGTATCTTTGCCATTGGTCTCTCAAAAGTGAGGAAAATATCCACCACCCCATTCTTGTCCACCGTATAAGTACCATTATAGGTTGACATAATATCACCTACCTTACCACCAGTATAAGTGGTCAATGTACGAGCAGCTGTCTTACTTGGGGCATAGTTAGATGGCGCATCAGTAGAAAGGTTCAAATTATCTCCAATCATAGCGAAAGTTACAATTCCACCTTCTGGTTTAAAATCAGGTGTACCACCATTCTTATACCACTCAGCAAAGTTCCAAGTTGAGCCATCATAGGTAGCCTTAAAACCTTTGTTAGAATCGCCACCATCAAGAATCATGAATATCATATCGCCATTAACCCAATCTGTTTTATTGTCAGAAGGAACATCAATACGGGTACCACCTTTTATAGTAGCATGCATACGGATATTCTGTCCATCAACAGCGATAGCATCTGCTACGCCAGATTCGTCAAGCGAAGAACATGCTGTTAACGCCATTGTAAACGTGAACAGCGATATATATAAATACTTTTTCATCTTCATAGACTTTTAATTACCATTGTTGTTTTTCTGGATACTGAGGATATTTCACGCCAGAGAACTGTCCTACATTAACTACACACTGAGCCTTGATACCTTGATCAACTGTCGTAGCAGTAATCGTTGCTGTACCTGAGTTGAGAAGCGGATCGTGTTTTGGATTAGCCCATAACTTACCATTCAACACCTTTACGACGTTTTCATTACTTGACGTCCATGTTACATCCTTATAACATGCATTCGCAGGAAGAATGGTAACAGCGATAGAATCAGAATCAGATCTCATCATATTAATCTCGTACTTGTCCAGAGTAAGTCCAGTAACCTTTACAAAAGATACGGTTATATAACAGGTAGATACTACAGAGCGACCTTTCAAACGTGCAGAGAGTGTTGTTTTGCCGACTTCTTTTGCTATCACTTTTCCTGTTATTGGGTCAAATTCAGCAACAGAAGGGTTACTGTTTGTCCATACTATATCTGCAGCAGAATACCCCCCTACCAGTGGCGATGCTGACAGACTTCCTTCTTCTTCATTGAGAAGCAGTGTCATAGAGCCCTGAGAAAGAGCAACTTCCTTTGCTGCATCCTCGAATGTATCGTCGGAGTCAGAGCCACATGCGACGAAACATGTAGCAACTCCTAACCCGAACATCAGAAATAGAAACTTATTAATCTTTTTCATATTCTTTGTAGTATAATGTTTTTACTTATATGGCAGATACCAGTTATCAGGAACCATAAGGTTTACCTGCGGATTGTTTTCTGCCAATTTGCTCGCAAACCACCTTGAACCGAAATTACCACCATAGATGCCGCTCTCGTTCTTATGACGGGCAATTCGTTGCAAGTCAGAGAAGCGTGTACCCTCAAATGCGAACTCCATTGCATATTCATCGCAGAGGAGATCCTCTACGGCATTTATTCTGTCTGCATCAGACATTGTTGATACACCAAGACCGAATTTCTTGTTAAGATAGTCCATCTTAGCCTGTACTATGCTTTCGTACTGATACGGTGTTTCACTACCAGCGGTAACACCACATCCGTGAGCATGGATACCAATAATATTCCTCTTTGAATTTGCATTTACATCATTGCTCTCATTTGTAAATTTCTCAATGTTAGCGTCAGCAAAGAATGGTATTCTTGTCTTCAGTAGGTCGATAGACTTCTGAGAAATATATGCATTTGACTGTAATGACGAACCAACTACGAGAGTCTGCAAATTAGCCTGTAAGCCATCCTTCAAAATGGCAAATGCAAGGTCAGGGTATCCCATACGATTCAGAGCTTCTGCAAGATGCAGCCATACTGTTGCCTGACGATACAGATAGACATTACCGTTACTTGGCTTTGTAACCCATGTATAAAGTGAGTCAGGGTCAGAATATACGAGGTTGGCACGTGCATCACCCAGATTCTTATATGTTACAGAATTCTTACCTTTGACAATACCACCTGTAGTATTTCTGTAATAATAGAAAGCTGCAGTATCAGCCATTGTCTTGTACTCTTTTGAAGGTACGATCTGAATATTCTTCTGCTCAGGACAGCTGTTAGGTCTCTGTACTCTTATAAGGTCAGACTCAGTTCCTGTTGAATAATAAGCATAACCATATGCTTCAGGAATAGAAGTAACAGTACCACGCGTATAGTTTACAGCCATCGGGATATAGGTTATAACATCTGATGGCAATGCACTGTTAGTGAAAATATTTCTACCCCATACAGGTACACCACTAAAATAAGCACTATTCTGCGAGCCTACTAATGTAAATGATTCGAAATCCTCTGGGTATTTGCTTTCATCTATACGGTCAATATAAGTCGTTCTTACGTATCCAGCGTTCTCATTAAGATGGTCGAAATAGCACTTAGCTGCTTTTTCGTACTCACCCATTTCAAGATACAGTTCACCGAGTATCACATTCATTACTACGAAACAAGTAGCAGGATTGAACTGTTTGGTAGTACCAAAGTTTGTTGTTCCTGCTGCTACAGCATCTGCTCTAAATGTCGGCACGTTAAGACTTCCGTATCTGCTCTTGATAGCCTCCAACTGTGCACTCTCTGCTGCAGCAATCTCATAAAGAGATTTTTCTGCATATTCAGAGCCATTTATCTGAGAGATAGTAGTCAGTGGCTGCGTAATATAAGGAATCTTACCATATACACGTGCAGCCTGCAGATAAGCCCATGCGCGGAATGCAAGGACTGCGGCATACTCGTTGATTGTAACATTCTCATTACCGGAATACAATGCCGTATCACGGTGTGCAAGGTAGTAGTTACAGTTATTGATTACCTTGTAATATCTGTAGATGCTGTCATACTTATTGCTTGTATCAGCACTATAGTTTGCCAACTTACGCAGGTTGTCGTCTGTTTTATCAGTAGTAGTAACCAGTTCACCTCTCATCTCGTTCTGATAGTAATACTGGTCTGCAAGTTCCTGTATTGCTTGCATAATACCAAAGGCATAGAACACCGAATCCGACTTAGAATTCAGTTCCGGATCAAAGACCTGGCGTGTGCTGTCTGTTTCAAGCATTTTGGAACATGAAGCAAGCCCGTTCGCCAAAGCCAATGCACATAATATATATATTGTGATCTTCTTCATAGTTATATACGATTTAGAGGTTAATCTTAAGACCAAGAGTGAAAGCACGTGACTGTGCAAGGTTGCCACGGTCAATGCCCTGATAATAGATACTGTTACCTGCGCTAAACTCAGGATCCAGACCAGTATATTTAGTAATGGTGAAGAGGTTATGAGCTTCTCCCCATACAGAGAGTCCCTGTAGCCATGTCTGCCATGATTCCGGTATAGGAATCTGGTACGTAATAGACAGAGTCTTGAGACGTATGTATGAACCATCTTCTATCCATCGGTCAGAGAAGCGGTTGTTTCCCTTTGGATCTCCGAATGCTGCCTGTGGTATATTTGTCTGCTGTCCTTCATAACGCCAGCGTCCAACTTCTGCAACTTGCTGGTTGTACAGTGTTGAACCACTATTGAGAACAGACTTTGAATAGTTATACACATCATTGCCAAGGCAATAATAGAAGCCCATATTGAGAGAGAAACGCTTCCATTTCAGCGTAGCATATATGTTACCATAGATATCTGGATTTGGATCACCGAGAACCACCTTATCTTTTTCATCGATATAGCCATCTTTATTCTGGTCAACAAAATGCATATCACCAGCTGTGAAATAATTATCAGCACCTGATGCATCCTTATACTTCAGGTAAGTACCATTACCAGCAGCCTTTGCATCTGCGTCATTAGAGAACACGCCAGCTGTTTGATAGCCATAGAATTGTGCTGCAGGACTACCAACCTGTGTTATGATGTTCTTATCACCATATACAGAAGTGGTATAACTGCCATTGGCAAGCTTCGTAACCTTATTCTTATAATGAGCGAGCGTTACTCCTGCCTCAAGGTTCCAGTTTTTAGAAACAACTGGTTTACCATTAATACCTACTTCAAAACCCTTATTGATGAGAGTACCATCGTTCACCCAATAGTTATTGATACCAGCTACAGGATGGTCGAAAGTCTTCAGTGCCAACAAGTCAAGAGTCTTATGCATGAAGTATGTGAAGTTGAATCCAATACGGTTGTCCAAGAAGTTCGCAGTTACTCCATAGTTCCACTTTTGTGTTGTTTCCCACTTCACTTGGTCATTACCAATGTTTGTCAACTGCATGCCGATAGCATTATAATTAAATCTTACCGAGTTGAATGAAGTTCTTGCAGCATAGTTAGAGATGTCATCATTACCGCTGACGTCGAATCCTGCATTCAATTTCAGGTAATTGATACCCTTTGTCTTTGGGAACCAATCTTCGTTAGTCAATACCCAACCGAGCTGAACAGAGGGGAAAATGGCTGCCTTAACACCAAACAATCTGATACCGCTATTTGCTTTTTTACCGAAACGGCTGTTACCTTCTGCTAAGAGAGAAACTGTTGCATAGTATTTAGAAGCATAGTTATAGTCACCACTGATATACCACTGCATCTGTTTCCAAGTATCATTAGCTCCCGTTACTGTAGGATAGTTAGAAGCACCGGCATCAAGATATGGGTTCTTGTCATTACCTGTCTTGTTGGTAAATTGTGTTTCCAAATCATTACCATCATAAGAGAAGTAGTTGTAACGGAATCCTGCTGTTGCAGCAACATCATGAGCACCAAATTTATCATTCCAATCTACGTGAGTATTACTGATAACATTTGTCTCCTTTGCAAAGAGAGAAGCTGTCATCGCAGTTACTGTACCCAGATTTGCGATTGTATATGAAGGCATTCCTTCGTATGGACGATAGTAACGCTGTGAGTTACGATTAAGGTAGTAACTGAAGTGTGTTGTAGCCTTCCAGTTCTTATTGAACTCGTATGTAGGCATTACAGCGATATTGAAGAACGTATTCTCTACCTTATTCTTGTTATCGCCCTCACCATTCTCAAACAAACTTAACGGGTTTGCCAAAGAATACTTCTCACTTACCTGGCTGAAGAGGTCATCAGCACCGTATAACAATGATGTAAAACCATTTACATAAGCGTTGTACTGGTAAGGATAAAGCATAGGACTCTTAATCCATGAAAGGAAGCCGGGAGATGTTATTGTACCGCCTCCCAAGTTAGCAGGAATTCCGTCATCATAAATATAGTTATTTGTACGTGAGAATGACATATCAATCTTCGTCTTCAGATTTGTCAGAATATTAATATCCGTATTGAAACGTACATTGATACGATCAAATGATGATTCCTTGATAGTAGTCTTTGCATTTACATATCCTACAGAAAGGTTGTACATACCTATATCATCACCACCCTGCACATTTATGCTATAATTCTGTGTCATTGCAGTACGATATACGAAATCTGTCCAGTCAGTATTATTATGATATGTATGATAATAATAATCGTTAGGATTATCACGCAGGAACTTATATGACAGATCCGTGTTGTTACGTAAATCCAAATCACCAATTGTACCCAACTGCTCAACAGCATAGGCACGATACTGATTTGCATTCATCATTGTGTGCTGCTTTGGCTTTAGTGTAACACCAGCAGAAATCTTTGCATCAATACGTGTTGCCATTGACTGTCCACGTTTTGTAGTGATTACAACAACACCATTAGCACCTCTTGCGCCATAAAGAGCTGTTGCATTTTTAAGAACTTCTACCTTCTCTATGTCTTCAGGCGACAGTGTAGAGAGCATATTAAAGACATTACCCTGATGAAGAGCTTCACGGTCACGTTGCATGTCGAACTCAACACCATCCACGATTATCAATGGCTGAGCATTAGCATTGAGAGAGTTCAAGCCACGTATGAACATCACGTTACCCATTGCCGAATTTCCTGAACGTGCAATAGAACGAATATCGGCACCGAGGTTGTTCTGAATCTCATCATCTATGGTGACATAGTTTCCATGTGCTTTGAAGCTATTCTTAGCAGTATAGGAATTACCATTCTCATACATTGGAGAAAAAGCGTCACTATACATTTGCACATTTATCACCTGTGTCGGATCATTACGCTTTATTGCTACCTGCTGTGCAGAATAACGTGGAGCTTGGAGGTAGAGAGAAGTCGCAAAGTCAGGAACTTTCATTTCAAACTTACCTTCAGCATTTGTCATACCTGTATAGCGCTCATCCTGAAGAGTCTGAACACGTACACCAGCAATAGGCTTCTGTGAAACCTTGTCGGTAACAACACCCTGAATCGTAATCAAGGTATTCTTCTCCACAACAGCTTTTCTCTTAGGTGCCTTGATAGCCTCCACCTCTTCATCCTCAAAGTCATCTTGGGCAAAAGCGGCAGTGTTACATGTCAGCACTAAGGCAAACAGTGAGAGTCTGAGACTCTGACGTGTTAATATATTATATATTGTATCCATCATAATAATTTACAGAATTACATTATTATTCTCCATAGAAATCCACGGCTTCCTTTGGAATAAGGATAACACCGGCAAGGCGTATAATTGGTTCATACTGCTTCTCACTTACTCCACTCTCCGAAGGATTAGTACATTGCACTCTCAATGTTGGATATGCATCCAGTCCATAATAACTTATTGGGAATGTTATATTTCCGAGATCAAAATAAGCGAATTTACCAGACTGTACCTCAGACTTTTCTGGGGTAATAGCATCAACCTTCTGATCTGTGCCATCAAAATAGTCAATCCAGAATGAGAATTTCTGTTTCTTAACCATATAACCCTCCGTGGGCGCTGTCACCATAATAACTCTATAAGTTGTTGCAAGTACATCTTTCAGTGCTACACAGAAACTGGAATTTGTTGATGAGTTTGTATTTATTTGTAAGTATCGGAAGTCTGATTCAAAACGTTTATCGAACAACTCTGGTATCACGACCTTATCAATAAATGGCTTTCCAGCTGCTTTCAAGTCATCCCACAACGTTGGATTCTGTGCCATTCCCACCATAACCATAGTAGTTAAGGTACTGGTTGTTGGATGATAGTATGGGATATCCCTTCGTGTATTGTAAACAAGAGTTGGCTTATATGTGTCCCACGACTTAAACCCTATTTCATCAATGATACGAGCATATCCGTTACTGAGACTCTTAGCCTTGCTGCCATTGATATTGACAGTATGTTCCTGAATAGCCAAAGCACCACCGGGGATTCTCTGACCATTAGTAGTAACGATAGTATCATCATCCTCTACCGTTACAATCCTGTCTGGGTCAAGCCACTTCTTGTTATTTGGGTGTTTCATTGAGAATGAGAGACGGTTGGTCATGCGATATTTATACACAGAGTCATTGTATAATTCAGCATCCACAGCCAACTCTTTCGTTGCCACATCTACAGGCATAGAAGCATTAACAGCTGTTTTCTTAGCTGCTTCAATATTTGCCCAGTCATTATACTTATAAGTTTCAATATATTTGAACTCAGGCTGCATTTTTGCTTTTGCGGTATTCCAAGCGTTGTTTGTCAGATACACCATAGTATAAGTACTGTCTTCAACACTAGCTCCAATTCTCAATCTATTGTAATATGAATTGATATATACTACAGTAGAGTCCAGATATGTTATCTTTCCGTTGACATCAGGAGGGCCTGGTACAGAGTTTGCTACATCAATATACGAAGTTTCAAACTTCTTGACATAAACCCTAAACGAATCACAGTTCTCCGCGCTGTCAGTATATTCATACACATTAGGACGCCATGGAATCTGCCCTTTCAAAACGTGAAGGATACCATTACTTGCCGGAGCATTCGTCAAAGCAAAGTTAACGTGATCGTTACCTTCCGCATCAGTAACTCCTTGTGAATTAACATAATGTATTTTTCCGTTCAGTGTACGAACCATTGAAGTCTCGTCACCTGAAATCACAGTAGAATAGTTTGATATGTGCTGCTTTACAAACTGCTCGGTAGCCTTTGCACTATCAGCCTCCATAAACTGCTTCATATCATAGGTACCATCCAATGGTGCCATAACTGTTATATAGTTTGCCCCTTTCAGATTTATATCCAAACCTGATTTCTGAACGAGGGTAGCAAAGTCGTTCAATGAACCATTGTTGACAATATTTTGCCACAATGATGTGCCACTTGTCAACTGACTTTCCGGAACAGTATTGTAATCGCTGCGGTCTGAACAAGACACAGTCAACAATGCCACTGCAAGGAAAGAGGACAGTGAAACGCGTCGAGTAAAACGCGTGCTTTTACACTTATTATTTATTTTGTATATCATGTCGAATCAACTTTTAATATTCAACTTTATATTCGGTTTAATACCAATCTTCTGAATAGTTCGTATTGTCAACCACTTGCAGTTTAGGCACTATCTCGATAAAGTCGAAAGACCAACCGAGGTCAAGGTCATCAGTGATGAGGTTCTTTATTCTGAACCAATAGTATGAACCCTGTTTCAACGTCTGTGTAGTTACAATATGACGTACCATCATCGTACCATATCCTTGTTCAGTACGTGTACTGGTTCCGCCGGCCATATTCTTTGCATGCTCCAAATCTTCAGAATATACCAACTTATCCTGATAAGTATTCAATGTACCACGTGAGAATGAAGCAGGTCCACGCATGTATCCACGTATGCGCATTTCCTTATCGGTCTGTACACCATAGTCGTCTTCATCTGTTGACAAAGTCCAACCGATTGAAGGTTCTGTCATTGGATCGAGACGTGCATCGAAAGGAAGACCAATATTTTTCATTCTATTCAACTCGTATGTATCCTCACCAATGTAGAACTGCATCAGTCCACCACGTGCCATAGGAGGATAGAAGATACGTATTTCGTACTGATCTGTCTTAGGAACAGGAGGCAGTTTGATTGCAAAATCGTATGAGCCCCATCCTTGCATTTGGTCAGACTCATGAGCACGCCAAGCGCCCTGAACACAGAAGCGCAATACTGTACCGCTATTGTAGCAGTGAATATTATCGAAGAAATCCAATGGGAAAGCCACACGGTTTCCGTTACCGCCACCATTCATAGAACTCACCTCGGCAGGAGTTGCAAAACGTATTCCGTTATTGATAAGTTCAGTCAGGAATGTTGAAGAGTCAAATCTCAGACGTTCCACAAGAGCATTTGCAGCATTCTGATCATAAACCAATGGTTTGTCAATACGATGTATATAACCATTGAGAGAAGACATACTACCAGAACGCTGCACCTTGACACCTGGGAATATCTCTGTATGCATAGCATCGGAGCCGAAGCATGCAAGCTGATCAGTCAGAGTATTATTCATGATGTATCGATTGATACGCAGGTCACGTTTTACTTTAGGGTCAAGTTCCCAGAACTTCATCAATGTATGAGGCAGTAATGTCTCAAAGTAATCCTGTGGCTCATAACCGAATGCATAGTTCCAGTTTTCGTTAGATGCCGAGTATTCATATACTATACGATCCACAGCCATACCAGCTTTCAGTATATGATATGCTACAAACATGTGAAGAGCATTGAATTCGTTAGTATAATCACTGCCTGTGCTAACTGTTATGCCTTTGTCATTAAGGTAGTCATACCATACAGCAGCATTCTTATATGTATCATTACAGTACTTCACAAGGTCCTCGAAAGAATTGATTCCTGCAGCAGCAAATACTTCATCTGACTCTGCAAATAGTGTGAACATCTTCTTACACTCTCTTGGATAGTATAGAGAATTCAATCCGTGTGCCACAGCATCAGAATGGGTACCATCTGCCATGTAGTATGTGACTGCGTTACCATACTGATCAACGCGATACTCTTCTTTAAGCACCTCGTCGAGACCAGTTTCCTCAAGAGCCCGAGCAAAGATAGTGAAGCCAGACTGCCTACCCAAAACTTCTGGAATACGCAGCGCAGGATGCGGCATCGCTCTGTTTATAATCTGTACGACACCATTTGAAACCTCATTATCAGGTTTTACGATAGCAGATACACCATTCAAAGAAGCAAGTCCCGTAAATGGTCCATTCGCAAAAACAGAAACATCAATAGTACGACCGAGCATCGTAGTCCATGAAACGTTACTACCATCTAATTCTACTACGCGATAGATTAGATTAGAAAGATGATATCTTGCTATATCCTTAGCGATGCTATCTCCAAGATATTTCACCTGCTCCATTACATCCATGTCAGTAAAGCCTGCAACTTCCTGAATGCCATTGTGTGGTGCACGTTTCATCTTGATACACTCCTCATCATTATATAATGAATCAAGATACAATTTCATGCCGTCATTATTTGGGGCAAAACAGGTATAATGACCATAAGAAGACATATTGTTGCTATATCCTGATGTCTGCAGGATTGCACAGAATGCCGTCAATGATGGGTCTTCCTGTACATAGTCCCATATTGTCTGACCTGTAAATGTATATAGGTTGGACTCGTCTGGCTCTTTCGTACATGAGGAGAGGAAAGAGACAGAAACAGTGCTCACTGCTATCAGAGTCAAGAAAAAGTTTTTGATTTTCATAAATGTACTATATTTTATAAGTTATGAATTACTGATATGCAGGATTCTGCACGAGATTATTATTTACAGCCAGTTCATTCTTATTGATAGGCATATATAGATTTGCCTCAAAGAGGATTCTTGCCATCATCGGACCACCACTGGTATATTTACGCGTTGCAAGTACCTTCATATCTTCGTCATTAGCAGGTCCAGCATTACCACGTTCTGCCATTGTAGAGTAGTACTGTGGGTCTCCTTTTATATGACGATAGTTATATCTAAGCAGGTCATACCAACGTTTTCCCTCAAAGCAGAGTTCACGTGCTCTCTCTTCAAGTACCAACTGGTCCATCTGCAAGACATTCTTGTCCTTGTTTGCATCATACTTCATAATCTCCTCACCACAAGCGCGGGTATTTACAATCTGTACGAGTTCGAATGCCTTTTTCAAGTCATCGTTAGTCGCTGGTGTGAAGTCAGGATTACTCTGTCCCCCGATTTGAACAAGCGCCTCAGCCTTCATCAGCATGATATCCGTAAGACGGTAAATAATCCAATTCTGGTTGTAGTTAGCGTATGTTCTACCATCGGTACGAGTAGCAGCCTCCTGTGTAGCATTTCCGGTCTCTGCCACAAACTTACGAATATGGTATGAGTCATCCGTACCGCCAACTCCGTATGCATTTTCATAATAGCGATAATCCTTTACGGTACCACCCGTAGGAATGTAAGGATTTGTAGCTCCTGCAGTACAATATATTGGTGCAGCCTTTACGAAACCTGTTGATGAACTATTGTTCTGCCATTTGTAATACATCTGACAGAGGCCTTCATTAGTATTTGAAGAATTGAATTGCAACTCAAATATTGATTCACGTGAATTTTGCCCATTTATACCATAAATCTCAGAATAATATCTTGTTACTTCGTACAGATGGTAGATAGATTCTTCCTTGTCACGTCCGAAGTAAGCATCGTCCATTGCGGTGATAATCTTGTCGCAATAAGCCACACAGTTCTGGTAATCAGATATATCATGCTTCACGGAAGCTCTCCAGAGATACATATCAGCTAACAAAGCCCAAACAGCGTTCTTAGTGAAATATCCCTTGTCTCTCCAGTCTCTGTATGCTGTAGAAGATATTGCAGTAGGCTCTGCCTCAAGCAAATCGTTGATGCACTGGTCGAGTATCACACCAGGAGCCGACTGTGGGATATTCATCTCTTGAGAATCAGACATATAAGCCTCTGTTGTCATCGGAACATCGCGGAATGTACGTATGAGATAGAAGTAACACATTGCGCGCAATGCCAACATCTGAGAGCGGTCTGCCATATAATAGCCTTCTGTATAGTTAGGGTCTATCTCCATTACAGCAGGAGCCTTTTCAAGTACGATATTGCAATAATTGATACATGAGTACAGAGCTGCCCATGATGTAAAAGAGTTCTCCGAAGTTGGCTGATGAGAGTACAACTCTACCAGAGACTCACGAATTTTATTAGTAGCTGTCACCGCTGGTGAATATGTCAATTCATCGGAACGGAAACTACCCCATGCTATAAGATTGCGCATATTCTCGGCACCAAGAAGTGTCTTATACGCGTTTGTAACAACATTCGCAACATCTTCTTTGTTCTTCCAATAGTCATCGTCCACGATTTTATCATCAGGAAGTATGACAGTGTCAACACAAGAGGCAGATGTCAACGCAATAGTCAACATCAAAGTTACCTTTGCTACCTTATTATATATATTATTGTAGTATTTCATAGTTTATATCCTCCTTTGTTTAGAAACCGACACTAATACTTGCTGTTACAGATCGAGATACTGGTGATGTTGCCTTATCAATAGCAGGAGCATACGTAGATGCAGCTATTTCAGGATCGATACCAGAGTACTTTGTCCAACAGAAGAGTCTGTTCATTGTTACGTAAGCAGAAAGACTCTGCAGGCCCCATTTCTTTATCATCTTCTTTGGGAAGTTATATGATAGCTGGACATTCTGGAAACGCAGGAATGAACCATCCTCTACATAGCGAGAAGAGGCCTGATAGTTATAACCCATGCCATACAATGCACGTGGGATAACTGTCTCGTCCCCATCCTTACGCCAACGAGCATTAACAGATGCAGCCTGGTTATTTGTCGTGTACATATTTTCAAGGTTCATACGAGCCTGATTGAATACCTTGTTACCCCAACGGTATGTAAAACGAGCAATCAGTTTCCAGTTACCGTAGTTGAAAGTGAGGTTGAAACCACCTTGCAGTTTTGGCAAAGAGTTACCAAGATAAACGATATCATATTTGTTTATCTGTCCATCCTTATTAATATCCTCATAGATAGCATCACCACCATCGAAAGAGTAAAGGGTAGTACCAGTAGCTCCATCTGTACTTAGTTCATAGTTATAGACCATACGCTGTGGAGTACCGTTTGAGTTCATGATAACCTTACCATTAGCATCTGTTGCAACAGGGAAAGTCTTACCTTCAGCAAGCCATTGGTTGATGTGAGATTCGTAAGTAGCAGCATCCCATGCATTTTCCTTCTGCTGGTTAGCAAGCCACTGGTAAGAATACTGATAAACGCCCTTATACTGATAGCCATAAATAGAACAGAGTGCATTACCTACCTGTACGCGATCCATACGAGAAGAACCACCCCTGTTAGTATAAGTATATTCATCATTACCGTTCAAACTTCTAAGCACTCGTTCGTCCATCTCAAGAAGTTCGTTCTGGTTCTGTGCTATATTGAAGTTAGCTGAAACAGAGAATTTGTTTATCTTCACGAATTTGTTAGCAGAGAAAGACAAATCCCAACCCTTGTTACGCATCTTACCAATATTACCTGTAGCAAGAGAAGAATAACCCACGATAGAAGGTATAGTAATATTGCTCATCTGCAAATCCTTTATTGTTTCATTATAAAGGTTGAGGTCAACTTCAAACATATCGTTTAAGAATCCGAAGTTGAAACCAAGGTTATAACCGACCTTCTTCTGTGGAATCAACTCATCAAGTTTCAGACCACTGAGAAGCATCGCCTGCTGCAGATTACCAATCTTACCATAAGTACCATTTGCTGAGTAGTTATTGAAGAAAGAGTAGTCCTTCGCACTTGAAGAACCTGTGATACCCCATGACGCACGAATACCTAACATTGAAACGACTTTCTTTAGAGGCTCAAAGAATTTCTCATCACTGACATTGTAACGCAAAGATACAGATGGAGAATAGAACCAAGGTTTCTCCGGTCCGAACTTTGAGTTACCATCAGCACGCAGTGAGAAGCCCAAGCTATAGCGTCCCTTATATGAGAAGTGTGAATTGAAGAGCCAGTTATGGGTTGCTGAACGTGAATTGGTACTTGTGAGTGAGCCTAACGCACCTGTAACGTTGGAAGACTCAATACCATTTGGCAATTCGTATTCCATCACATACTGTGAATTATACTTCGTTGTCAGCAATTCATACTGTCCAAACATTGTCAGATAGAAATCTTCATTCTTGAAATGAGGAGTAAAGGTTACACGTGCACGTGCACCAATTTTCAGTTGGTTGGTCTCAGTATTTGATGACTGGTTATAAGATGACTCATTCCATGTTGTTGACATCAGAGAACCAGGCAAATAAGTAGGTGTTGACTGGGCATATACATCGAAATATACACGACCATCGAATGTCAGACGATGCTGATCATTACCAGTTCCGAGAAGTTCGTACCTCAAATTGAAGTCTGGTGTAATCTGATATACCTTCTGACGCATCCATGCCAAATTAGCGTATGCAACAGGATTACCAATCTTACGCACATCTTCAAGAGCTTTTGATGTATAGTTACCCTCGGCAGGTGTATAATAAGTATTACCTCCCTTACCAATTACAGGATTCATTATCATATAATCACCAGTATCATTTCCGTCCCTGTCCTGACGATAGACAGACATGTTAGGAGCCATATTCAATGCCATACCGATGATATTGTCTTTACCCATACTTGAACCTTGGGTATAGTTCTTCAAGTTGTTAGAATAGGTAAATGCGAAGTTTGTAGAGAAACGTATGCGGTCAGACACATTGTAGTCGAGCACGAGACGAGAGGTCAGACGATCATACTTCTGCTTTATGACATAGTTTTGCTGAGTATTATAACCGGCAGAAACACGGAATGTCGCTTTCTCACCACCACCTGTGATATTGAAGTTATATTCGTGCTGAGGACCAAACTGCGTTACTTCCTTCAGCCAATCAGTATTGTTGTTCCAGTTCTGATAGTCTGCCCAGTTAGGATCATAATTTATTTCCTTGATAGAAGATGTTGCTGAAGCACTCTGAGAAGGATTGTAGAGTTCCTCCTTCAGCATCATGGTATATTGGTCACCATTAAGCAGAGTGTATCCCTTAGGAAGCCAAACACCAGTAAACTTATAAGAGAAGTTTACACGTGGTTTACCGCGCTTACCGCGTTTTGTAGTAATCTGGATAACACCGTTAGCACCCTGAGAACCCCAGATAGCTGTTGCAGCAGCATCCTTCAATACTGTGATAGATGCGATATCATCGACATTGACAGAGAGCAGAGATGAGAATTTCTCTTCATCAGCATTCTCGAAATCAAAATCGTCCGGTGTATCAAAAATCTTATCATCAACGACGAGCAGAGGTTCTGAGCTACCACTGATAGTAGCGACACCACGCAAACGCATCGTTGTACCGGCACCGAGGTTACCAGAATTACTTACGATATCCAGACCGGCAATCTCACCCTGCAGAGCTTCGTCGGCAGATGTGAATGCCATACCCTCTACATCAGCAAGGTTAAAAGTCTGTTGTGATACAGAAATTTCTTTCTTGTCAATATTCAAGCCACCAGCATTCGTACGACGCCCCTTGACAGTGACTTCTGTCAATGTAGTCTTTTCGTCCTCAAGTTTGATGGAGAATGTCTCTTGTTCACCAATTGTTATAACCTGGGTTTTACTACCTACATAAGAGATGACCAGTTTATTCTTTGGGCTCTTTATCTCCATAGAGAAGTTACCCATCATATCGGTCTGTGTATGGTTGACTATACGGTTATTACCATCCTGCTCCACGATGTTCGCCATCATGACAGGACCCATAGAGTCTTCTACAGTACCTGATATCACCCTACCCTGTGCCCACGAGATTTGTGCGACAATCGCGAGTAATAATGTGACTATTATTTTTATTCTTGACATATTACTATCCTATTTAATTATAATATTGTCCCGTATTATTGAAGCACAGCGGTGTGCTGATGCCATGTATAGTAATAAATGACGAAGCTGTCATCTTGGTAGCCTGCTTACGGATATCATTGAGATAGATATCCCTTGCCATGATGTTAGCAATAGCAGAGCTCTCCTGTACAGAATGGTTAGGACCATACTGTGTCGTGATATTACCTGACCCATCCTCTATGTTGTATATTTCCTGTACATTGAGAGTACCACCGCCACCAGAAACTCTCAGTTTCTGTATAACACTCTTGCTGTCATTATAGAATGTAGAGTAGTTTCCTGCTGCTACAGTGTTGTCAGCATATACAGTACCATTGATAACATGATAGTAAATGAAGTCACGCATTGTCTGTACCATCGCCTTTGCCTTATCAGGGTCGCTGTTTACAGTAGCCTCAAAGTCTGCCCATGTAGGTAAGCCATTTGCAAATGCGATATCCATTGCTGCATCTGTAGGAGCAAAGAGTGTATAATTATATGCATTCAGGAATGAAAGGTTACCATTCTCAGAAAGTGTATTAGCAGCAAGGTCAATCATGTGATATCTCTCAACCTCTGATATTCCAGACACAGGAGATGGAGTATTGCTAATTCCTGCGGTTGTAAGATCCTCATCATGTGTACCGAAACCTTCCAAGAACTGGAAGAACTTAGTGAAACCGTCAGCAACGGCTGTGCTGTTATATCTCTTCAACATATCAATAGTAGAGAGGACTGTTGGCTGTACTGGCCTGTCAAGACAATAAACCTTACCGTTTTCCTCATCATTTATATCTATTATATTAGATGGCTGAATATATACAGAGCCACCGTATGTCATAGCATCTTTCTGAACACCGCCATATACCTTATTATCTTTATAATATATAGTACCGCCATGTTTTGTCTGATAGTAGTTGTTACCATCCTTACCGAGATAATCACCATTGTCAAGAACTATTGTACCATAGTTGAGCATGTCCTGAATGGCAGTATTGAACTCACCGCTTGTAGCCTTGGTCTGACCCTTTGCAGCATCTATAGCAATGGTTCCATAATTATCAACATATCTGTCACACTGCAACACGCCTTCTCCGTCATAGTAGAAGCGTAGGCAGTAAGGACCGTCATTGTGGCTTACGGATGATGGGTCGAGATATATGAAGTCCTTAGTAAAGTCATCCTGCTTGCTATCCTTTGGAAGCATGAGGTTGAACCATGATTTCATTGAGATAAGGTAAAAGTACATATCGGCACCATACTTGGATGACTGTCCGCCTTCTGTCTTATCCTCAAGGAAATTCTTCATCACGCTGTAATCCTTCTTCACAGCAGAGATACCGAGAACCGAACGATACTTTGCAGGAGAGATGAAATTGTTCATCTTATATGCAACAGCATTATTGGCAACAAGGACATCATATTTGCCATCTGCCCTCTGTTTCATATTCGAGAGGTCAAGGTCACCATTCTCATTCATGAATTCAGAAGCGTCGTCTAGCACAGTATTGAACTTGCTTGGCAGAGTTGATGTAAAGTTTGCCTTCATAAGGTTTGTCAAGATATCCTTAACGATAGAAGGACGAGCCTTGAACAGAGAGTCAAGGTTTTCTCCCATCCTATCTCTTGTGAATACCACAGCGCCAGTACGATGGCTTCCGTAGTCGTCAAGGATATACTTACCTGTAGTTGTGAAGAAATCATATACGGCATCATCAACAGGAACGATTATTGCGCCTATATCATTCAATGGTGAAGAAGCACCCTTTGGATAATAACCATTCCAACCTGGATCCCAGTCGAGATAGTCTTCATGAGCATTCTTTTCCTTATCCAACTTCACGTTACGTCCACCCTGTGACCACGCAGAGAAGTAACGTATGCCAAAGATTGAATCGTTAGAATATACGCCTTCTTCTCTCTTTGCAGTTCTATAGTCTTCGGTCTCCTGAGATGCATAGAATGGAGCAGAGAAGTAGTCCAACATACGAGAGAAATACTTTGTATCCTCCTGATTGCGAAGCATCTGTGCGATGTTGCCTGGAGGAACGAGGACACCGTTAACCTGATGGATATAACCGTTCTGACAGGTTACATTGCCATAGGTATCATTATTCCTCTGCTTCATGACTGCCTTGTCAAAAACAAATGCAGCTCCTTCTTCATAAGTGGTTCCAGTAATGATAGAGAAATCACTTGTAGGAGATGCATCATAAGTCATGTTGTTGGCAAGCATAAATTCCTTGGTGAAATGTACCAAAGGACCTACAGTGTTGTCATACAATGCCATCAATCCGCCATGAGTCTTGTAATAGTCATAGTAAGGATTGTAAGGTGGCATTTCAGAGAACTGCACTGCTGAAACAGAGTCCATCACACTGGCATTTGTCACATGCTTAATTGCCATACCCTGCGTGTAAGAATCTGAACCGGTAGAAACATTTGACAAACCACCGATAAGGATGGCATTGTCAAGCATCGAGCCGTAAAGCAGAGCCTTCTTCATTGGTGTTGTCAGTTCTTCGTAAGAATGAACACCGAACACATTGTCACTTGCAAAAAACGCATTGAAAGCATCATCATTTGCTGGGAAGATAGTCTTACTACCTGTGCGTGACAACACCTCAGAATAGCCCAAGTCATCCGCAAGACGCATGTAGTACGAGAATGTACCGACAAGACTTTTTGGATTCTGAAGCTCTTCATAGATGCTCGCACCCAACCATTCCGGAGTTTCATCTTCCGGAACAGCATACTCCTTAGAGCATGACCACATCAAAGGGATGCAGACAAGCGATGCATAGAAAAAGAGTTTTTTCATAGAGTAAATATTGTTTAGTTATATTAAATTGTTTATTATCAGATAGTTAATAGGAGGCTTTTGAGCATTTTGTGTTTAGGACACACCACTCACATAGTCATTCCGCTGCAAAGTAACGAAAAAATTTTTAAACATACAAGAAAATTAACAAAAAATTTTTAAACTTTTATGATTTTCGTCAATGATTTAGGTCAATTCAAAAAGAGGTCAATGGTCAATAGTCAATGACTTGTGTGCCCCAAGGCAAAGACGGAGACCTTGGTGTCAGGAATCTGCAGGACGACTTTTGCGCATGCAGCAGTTGTCGCACCTGTTGTGACGACATCATCTACGATAAGGATATGCTTACCGCGCATATCTGCTGCTTCCACACCTAAGCAGAAGGCACCCCTTACATTGTCAGAACGGTCTATCTTATTTAAGGTGGTTTGGGAAGTCTTGAATATACTTCTCATGACATATTCTGTCTTTACGGGAATCCCGGTAGCAATACTGATACCATGCGCAATTCTCTCACTTTGGTTATAACCACGCTCCCTAAATCGGGACTTGCTCAAAGGCACGGGAGCAAGGGCATCAATATCATCAAAAAAGCCCGATGGCAAGATTTCCTCTGCAGCAATACGCCCCAGTTCGACAGCGGTATGCTTCATATTGCGGTATTTGGAGTCGTATATTATATCTGCCACTTCTGACTTGGGGCGGAAATTCAGGAAAGCTATTGCTTTTGTCAATTCCGGCAGATGTGTCCAGAAGAGTTTTGCGAAAGGTCCTTCATAGAAGATTTTCTCCCCCACTCCATTGCCATTTCGCGGCGCCAGCCATTGTCGTGTCCTGGGCAAGTCTGAAAGGCAGTTTCTGCAAAGCGCCTTCTCTTCTACCTGCAAACGTTTTTTGCAGACAGGGCAATAACGCGGAAGCAGAAAATCCAAAATTGATTGTAGTAGCACTTTGACAGTTGATAGCTGGTAATTGATAGTTGCAAAGATACGGAAAAATTTCTTCACCACAAAACAAAAAAGCAAAAAAGTAGGGGAAATTTTTCCAGTGCACTGGAAAAATTTCTACTCTGCACTGCCGTAAAATCTTCTCAGTTAACCAAGCGAGCAAACTTCTTCTGAACTACTCACTTTTGGTTTTGAAAAAAATCCCCCGCTCTGGATGAGCGAGGGATGAAAGTATCTATAAAGTTTTATTCTTTACTTAATGATTGCACCTACAGCATTGTACTCCTTACCACCCTTTATGATGACAATCTTACCATTCATCAGGTACTTGCCGTCAACAAGCTTAGTATTGTCAGTCTCAACACCGTTGATACCTACAGTTTCCTTTGCCTTATCAAGAGCTGCCTTAAGAGTCTCAGCTGCGGTCTTACAATCATCTTCTGTAGAACTTGCAGCCTCGGACACCTTGCGTGCTGCAGCAATTGCTGCACTTAATTCTGCTGCTATATCAGCGAAAACAGGAACAGTCTCTATTTCCTGCACATACTTATTAGCTGAATTTATAAGACCAGCTAACTCTCTGTGATAGAAATCAGATGGCATAGGAAGTGGAATCTTCTCGATTACGATGTTGTCAACCCAGCAACGACGATCAGAGTTGTTATAGTTAGAGTTAACTACAATGGAAGCAACTGGGTTCTGGTTATCCATTGCAAGATCATATCTCTTGTTTACTGTACCCTTACTTGAATTGCTAATAACAACAAACATTGTCTTCAAGCCATAGTCAAGATAGTAATCGAAGTGAGTCTTATTGCTCTCAGCAACGATTGCAACGTTACTAGCAGAACTTGAACCTACAGAAGAGAAATCTTTGTTAAAGTCAACTCCGAATGGGTTGTAAGATGATGTTCCACTGTACTTACTGCACATCAGACCTGATACTTTATTACCTTCATCATCTTTCAGATACAAACCAGCTTCCCTGCCATTAAGGCTGCCGTAATAGTAGTCAAATGAAACGTGAAGAGCATCAGAACCGCTAACCATTTCTTCTGCGTCAAGAGCAATGGTACCATCACCATTACCTACACGGAGAACACCCTGATTTGTCCATTCGGTACCATCATACCAACCATTATTATAGTACTGACCTGTAATTCCAGAAAGCTCCAGATTATTGAATGTCATAACGCCTTCCGTACTTGTATATTTACCAGCACCAGGATCTGTTTCAGGATCATCCAATGTGAATGCAGCAGCATCCTCGAAGTCGAAGTTTCTGAGGACAGTAGGTTCTGAACCCTGATTATAACCACTTTCATAGAAATTGGTAATAGTTGTATTCATATCACTGGTTGCTGTCTGAACAGCTGGGATATACACATCAACCAATGTTTCTTCATCACCTGGATCTTCCTTAAAGTCTTCCATCATAGCCAAAGCGTCACCTACAGCATTCTTAAGACCATCGTATGCAATACGACCAGAGAATACACGAGTATCCAATATTACGTTTGCTTTATCGATAGCCCCATAGAGATCAAACACCACCTGATTGTATCCAAGGAATCTCTCGTTAAGACGGAGTAGAGGACGTACTGCGCGGTTTGTCAAGCTATCAGCAGCAGCCTGTGTACCTGCAACATACTTTTCATAGCTAAAGTTGTAATCCCATGCATCTGGGTCCTCACCTTCACCAGGTGTCCACTCTGCCTTAGCTTCCTTTGACAATGGATCATCGAAACCATTGATGATATCGTCATCTGTCAAAGTCTCGTAGAACGCAAGATATGGAGCATAGATACCTGCTGTGTCACTAACAGCCCACTTGTACCAATAGTACTTCTCTTCTGGGTCTGTATAGTAAGAAACTGACTTATCGTATGCATCGCGCATAGCCTGGAACTGTGTTCTTACCTTCTCTATATAAGCAAGCTGCTTAGCATCGTATTTACCTGCAGCCTTGAAGTAGATGCGGAGATCCTTCATGTTACCGTTACCACCGAGGTTATTGGTACCACTTGTAATACCCTTCTCAGCGTATGAGTCTGCACCAAAAATCTTAAATGTGTAATTGCCGTCCTGACCTTCTGGTATAGTGAATGCAACAACACCTGTAAGATAGGTCTGGTTGTCAAGAGCAACAGTTTTACCTGTAAAGATAGCCTCATTAGATTCGTTCAGAACAGAAAGAGTCAACTCACCACGACAGATAGCACTAATTGTTTCAGGAGAATAATAGCCATAGTTATGACCATTAATTGTTCCTTTCTTTCCCATAGCATCCATGAATGCATCGACAGCGAACACGTATGAACCTGCAGCAAGATTCTTTGTCTGAGTTATAGTGTTAGAATTGCCATAAGTGTATGCAAAGTTACCCCAATACAAGTTAGCAGCCTTGTTTGTATGCCACCAACGCTGATTTGGAGCCCAGCCTGCAACAGCGCCAGTACCCTTTGACACGCCACCACCATCTTCAAGTCTTATTGCATTGTCTGCAGCATAGTCACCGAAGAAAGCACCAAAGAATTTTGCGATAGAGTCGTTAACTGCAGTAATTTTTGTTTCGCCATCTTCTACAGTAGTAGCGTCTGACATCTCTGCGAGATCTTCAGGAGCCGCTTTGATGAACTCCCAAAGTTTTGTCTCTGCTGCAGTTTTTTCCATACTTTCCCAATCATAAACACCGATGATAGCATTCAGGTAGTCAATCTTGTTCTGAATGAAACGATTGTCATAAACCTGAGTTGCCTCATACACCTTAATATTACCAACAGAAACGCCATCAAGGAACTGAGACATTTCAATGAACCATGTAAGGTCAGAGCCTTCATTTGTAAGAGCTGTAGCATAGGTCTGATACTCACTTGTGAGTTGGAAGCCAAACTTAAGGTCAGCCTGCTTTGCTACAGTACCAGCCCCTGTTGCTGTGTTAACATACTCACCGCTCTCAGTAGCAAAGACATTGAGGTGAGCAATGTGATCCGCTACAGTACCCAAATACTTTGGAGTGAAAGAGGTAGCAGGACCAGTACTCTCGTTAGCCTTAGCATCAAATACAAGTACATAAGTCTTGTCATTGTTGTCAACAGTAAATGACTTGTAAAGGCCCTTGGTATTGGCAGCCCCAGCAGAACTTGCAGATACATAACCGTCAACTACCTGGAAGTTGTCTAACAGAGCTTCGTCACTGATAGAAGTCCACCCCTCGAAGTCATCACCAAATGAGAACTCTGATTTAAGAGCACCCAACTGATAGCGACCACTTGGAGTGTAAACGTAATCACCAACCTCCACTGCACTTGCAGAGAAAGCGAACAGCGCTGTTAGAGCGCTAAAAAGTAAACGTTTCATCATGTTAATAAATAGATTAGTTAATAAAATATATTAATAAATAAAGATGTATTTGCGTTACTTTCTTCGGTGCAAAGATATATATTAATTTTGATACAAAACACAAAAAGCGCCCCCGGAGGAACGCCTTTTATGTTTTTTTAACAGAAGAAGGTTAATTTCTTATTTCATAACCTCTATTGTTTGCTTGTTACCATTGGCATCAACAACAGAAAGTACATAGATGCCTGCTGGGAGGTTCTTGCGTTTGAAATCATATTTTGCACCAGCGACAGTAGAGTTGTATGTTCCCACCTTTACACCTTCAGGATTATAGATTTCAACAGTTGTTTTTACATCGCCAGCATTCTTGACCTCCTTAACATTTGTTGCCTGGGCAATTCTGAGAACACCTTTTGCAGCAAAAAGTTCTGATGTATCCCACTCCATTCCCGCAGGCAGATCAGGCAAAGTCAAGTTTACTGTAGAAGCACTACCATTAAGAGTTGCCACCTCCCAAAGGGTGAATGTCTGACCTACTGCTGGTGTAAATGTCTGGGTTGCGCCCTCAATGTCCGAAATAGCTTTGATATTGAGATTACCTTTCAATGTCAGAGTCTTTGCAGTAATCTTTGAACTGTAAGCAGTAGCGCCACTTGTTCTAAGATAGAGATTCATATTACCACCAGCATAAAGATATATGAGATTCTCAATTTTAGAAGTAGCCGTAGATTTCGTCGTACTGCATATATCGAGAAGGCCTCCATTATTGATATAACAGTTTTGGAGATAGTGTGCTCCATAGATTCTGCCACCTGAGTTAATCTGAGTGGTATAAGCGCCATGTGCCAAAGTGCTGGTGCTGTTAATACGCAGGTCGCCACCATTAACATACAAAGCTGCTGAAATTCTTCCAGATGTAAGACGCATCTCGTTGGTACCAACCTTATATACCTTCACACTACATGGTGTAGAATATGTGAAGTAATCATCACCGTCATAACCGACATACAGAGTTCCCGAACCAGTAATAGTACCAGAACCTGATACCTTAGCGACCTTGATATTAGTCGTCTTACCGTCTTGAACATTCTGGGTATGGAGCGTAAAACCAGAGCCTAAGTTTAGAGTACCATTGGGCAAATTGAGCAGATAGCCATCATAGCCATTAAGGTTTGCATTAGATCCATTGACCTCCATATCAACAATACCAGTGAAATCATCACCTGTGAGTTGTAACATTGTACGACTGATATTATCTTGTGGATAAAGCACCAAAGTTCCAGCACCAAATAGTTTATTAAGGTAGTTACAACGTCCGTCCAGATACCACTTAGCAGAACCAGAATTTATCTTAATCTTTGTAACATCTGTATTATAACTTCCTGTTCCGTTGTTATGCCTCAATGTAGTACCATTACGCAACACCAGTGTATCCTTAAATGTTGTTGTTCCCGTATTATAGTCAGGCTCGCACTGAATAGTACCAGCCTCAACGGTAAACACGCCAAAATTGTTATTAACAGCACTGCTTGCGAAGTTCAATGTTCCAGAACCCTTCTTAAATACAGGCTTGCTGCCACCAGTAACCGGTTTTGTAATAGTAAGAGTATTACCCGTAACATTGAAACCACCGCCATCTTCTCCAAGTGTAAACTTCTGAGCAGTATTGATGTTTGTAGATGTCTGCAAGACTCCACCATTCTGAATTGTAATCTTTGTATTGACGTCACCAAGAGAACCGACATCCACACCAGAAGTATTGGCAAGAGAAGAAGCATAGACATTACCACCTGCAATAGTTACACTGGTAAATGAATTAACATTACTGATTGTTGTGCTGCCAGCACCTTTTTGAGTAAATGTGCCGCCCTGTATTGAATTACCAGAGAGAGTATAATCGGTCTGATAGTTATCGAATACGACAGCGGAAGGCATAATTCCGGAACCTACAACAACATTTTTGTTTGCAGCATCATCATTGAATGTAACCTTGTCACCTGTTACGAAGATATCTTCAGCACCATTGTTAAGGAAATTAGCCGTGGTAGCGATATCCCAGTTAGCATCAACCGCACCTGACCATGTTACATTGGCAGGATCACGCATACCCTCTACACGAAGATATAGTTTTCCGTTTTCGTGGACAAGAGAACCCTTTGCGCCATTGAGACCCAAGACCTCCACAGATGTGATATCACCGTTAATGGTAGCCACCTCCGCGATTAGGTAATCTCCAGCCTCAAGCATTGTCTTGCCTGCAAGGCAATGGGCATTTAAATTGAATACAGGAGCCTTGTGCTCAGGACCATAGTTTCCAAAGGCATCAGGCTGTTTATTCAGAGTAAGGCTGTTCAACTTCAGCAAGTCATTGGATGCAGGAGTCTCAGCATACAAATCGAGTGCCAACTGTGCACCAAAATCAAGAGTAAGGTCAGAAATAGTGATAGTGCCCTTAACATCAGTACCACCAGGATTGATGGTAGAGTTATAGTATGCCTCTACACCGGCAGCAAAGTTACCACCATTAGAGAGCAGTGTAGTATGACGATTGAGCCACACATGAGAGTTCTGCATAACGCCGTCGAATAACAACTTACCTGCCCAGACTTCTGTATTGCCCTTGTAGGTTTCCGTAACGTTAGGAAGAACGAGTGTACCATCACCTTGTTTTACAAGACGCATATCACCAGCAAATGCACCACCTGTAAGAGTATGGGTGTAGTATTTATATGTAATCTTGTAATTCATTGCGGTTGCTTCAGAAGGAGCAGAACCCTGCACCCATGATGGGGCATTGTCAATATATATATAAGGTGTAGCACCGTCAGCAACAGACACCGTCATATCGTTGGTCTCACAAGTGATGACATCTTCACCATTATTAGAGATTGTACCACCATTTGCTATCTCTGTACGTCCTGTCATAGAGAGAGCAGGAGGAGCTGCTGTGATATTTTCCAATTCACCGAGGAAATAAGAAGCGTGAGGCGGCTGATTATATCCGCACATCTGCCACACCATACCATTACGATATTGGTGATCATACCACAGAGAGTAGTTACGCCATTCTGTAGGAGCCGTAGTAGTATAGATACGAATCTTATTATCAGCAGTACGCATGATAAACTCTTCACGCCAGTCACCAAGGATGTCACCCATGAAATTTGGTGTGCCCTTGGTATCGTTGTTGGTAAGAGAACCAGGAAGGGTCTCTATAGAACCTTTACCAAACTTATTGATGGAGCCAGCTGTATTCTTGCCATTATAATAATTAAATGTCTCTTCACAGAGATCACCATCCCAATAACAACGGAAATTTTGTGACATGCCTGTTGCAGCAGAAGTGCTTACAGGCAAATCTTCGTGGGTAACAGATGAGACAATCATACTTTCACGCGTAGATGACATCTGGCAACCTGGATAAGTATTAGAGAAATTACCAGCTATTGCACGACCATCATCTGAACTATGATTAAAACGATGATAAAGTTTTGAGGTCGTCAAATCGCGGAAGTTATTACCTGGTTTATCCTCAAGACAGAACCATCCTTCCTGTCCCCATGTATATGGGTCAAGGTCACCATGATGCTGTGCATCACCGTGCCCGAAGCCTGTTGTAGAGAGACCTTTACCATTGTCATCTATAACCATAGAGCCCCATACAATCTCGTCACGTCCATCCCAGTCAACATCGACAATAGCATAGTTGTGATAACCATTTCCATACCATGGAGAACCTTTCTGGTTACATGTCCACATCCAACGCTGTGTCAGAGCGTGCGTCTTAGGATCGACATCGAGAGCAACGAACTTGTGGCGTGTATAAATACCACGTCCGAGGAAGATGCTTGGCTTACGTCCGTCAAGGTATGGGGCACCGAAGAAGAACTTGTTGGAACGATGTCCATAACCATCACCCCACGCAGCATTCAGGCGTCCCTCGAATGTAGCCAAAGAATTATTATAGAGGTATTGTCCCTTTGAAAGAGAGCCCCATTCATTATCTTCTAATCGCTTCAGTGGATAATCTATGCACTGGTATGGCTTACCTGTAGCACCTTCACAATAATAGAGAAATTCATTTCCATAGTGAGTGAAATACTCTGTTGAGCCCTCACCTTTTGGAACACGGTAATTCGTCCATGATGTACCATTTTTACCATCAGCGCCAATGGTATATGTGGTACCATCAGACATGTGTATGGTAGCACCTTCACAAAGACGCATTATCACCTCGCCCTTGCCGTCAAGGTCCCAGTCGTAGCCGACAATATTCTGCTCGTTGTTCTGGAAGTCACCCATGTTTGGTCCACAGTTTACCCACCACAAAACGGTACCGTCAAGTTTCAAGCACTCCATGATGGTGTATTCGCCATTATTTCCCTCTTTGGGGAAACGATTATTCATCTCATCACGATTGTCAAATTTCTGGAGAATTTCCACAACTCCATCGCCATCGACATCGACGCAGCAGGCGTCATTAGGAACGAGAGTAGAACTTATTTCATCAGGATGCTTTGGAGTAATCTCCAAATAATTAGCAGCCCAAGGAGTCACCTCGCCACTCATCTCATTACCCGAATGTTTAATCGCTTCTACCTTATAGGTATTGGATGCAGAGTACTGCTTATCAGTGTAGTTTGATACCGTAAGTCCTTCAGCAATCTTTGAACCATTACGATAAAGCGTATAGGTTACGTCATAATACTCATCTGGCTGAATACGCCAGCTTACAAAAGTCGAACTGCCCGACTTTACAGCAACAATGCCTCGGTCGAGTTTGTCCACTGTTCGTTGCGCATCAACACTGATACCAAACAATGCCAACGCAGCACAAGTCAGTAGATACTTTTTGATTTTCATCTTCATAGTTTGTTTTTATAATAGTTTATGAATAAATTTAATTTCCATCAGGTTTTTTTGCATCATAATAAATAGACTGCGGCCAATAGAATTCTTCTGCCTTATCAGGATTCTTCGGGTCAAAATCCTGCCATTCAGGACGGAGATACTGCACCAATGGCGAGTTTATCTGCTTCAATCCCATTACAACCAACTTTGACACTTCATAGGCGCCAAAAGGATTGAAGTGGGTATTATCAGCAAAATCTCTGTCCATCCATGGGAAGTCACCGACCTTATAATGAACCAACAATTTCTTTGAGCCTTCTACTCCCATAGTCTCGAAGAGCACCTTTGTGCTGGCATTCAAATCAATAAGAGGAACATTTTCTCTATCTGCCACCGCCTTCATGGCTGCCGGGAAATCGCCATGAGTATTACGGATGGTCGTCCCTTCGAAGAAGCGTCGCTGCGTAGGTGTGCAGAATATTATATTACCGCCTTTACCCCTTACCTCATCAACAAACTTCTTGAGGTTTACAGTATAGTGATACCATGCTCCCGTGCCAGGCCCTTTCTCCTTCTCGTCGTTATGTCCGAACTCACAGAACACATAATCACCCGCCTTCAGCATAGAAAGTATTTTCTCAAGACGATTCTGTGCCAAGAATGTGCCAGCCGTAAGACCGCTCTCGGCGACATTACACACAGCTATTTTGTCATTGAACCACATGGGGATAATCTGTCCCCATGAAGCCCAAGGCTCCTTGCCCTGATCGACCACAGTACTGTTACCACACAGGAATACTGTAAGAGCCGTAGTATCTGGTTCTACCGTAATACTCTGTACACAAGGAGCACCACCATTAAATTCAAGAGTCAACTTGTCATCCCACGAAAAAGAGCCGACCTCACCAGGCTTAATGCGCACCTTTGATGCCGGACGTTCCTTACCCCCCTTTATATATGCAGGTATTTCAACGGAGCGTTTATTTACGATAAAGGAAAATGTCTGTGTCTGACCTTTTTTTAATACCACCTTTTGTTCAAACAGGCGTCGGTTTTCTGCACGAACACAGGTTTCTGTATTCTTTTTCTTACTGCCAAGAACCACTGTTACCCGATAATTACCATCGGGCACATCAACAGAATAATAGTACGGATACTTCTCCGTAGCAGGAACCTTGAACGTTTCTGCTACGGCAGGCATAAACATGGCACCAAAAGCCAATAAAGTAAGGAATTTCTTTTTCATTTATTTTTTTACAGTCATTGTTTGTCGGTTACCCTTATCATTGCTTACACGCAGAATATACATGCCTTGTGGCACAGGGGTGTTACGGAAATAAGACTTCAGGGCTGAGAATGTACTCTTATAGGTCATTATCTTCACACCCGAGGTACTGATTACCTCAACAGTCACCTGTTCTTCTGCACCGATTGGCTTGATGCCAGTAGCTTCGCGATAGCATACAGAAATTACGCCATTTTTAATCTGACTACAGTCATAGTAGAGATGGTCGCTGTATTGTGAAAGATCTGGCAAATCCAAAATCACATCTCCTATTGAACATGTATTAGCCTCGAAGATGGTATATACATCTGGTTTACTTTCTGAAGTAATCTTTTCTGCCGGATTAAACAAATTATGGAAAGCCAGGGATATTATAGCACCATCATGCATCGTTAAGGTGCCGATATTCGTCAGACATGCCGCATTACGTGCTGTTCGAGTTACGATGCCAGCCATTACCTCCAATTTTCCGCCACTATTGATAGTAACATTCTTTCCACCCATATTTGCATATGAATAGTTGAAAAGTAAAGAGCCTTCACAACAAGGATTAATTGTTCCATTGATAATGTATGAAGAATTAGTCATTGGTATATTAGCCGCAAGAGCTTTTGACGTTGCCGTAAAGCCTGATAGTTTAGCACCAGATTCAACAGTCAATACACCAGTGCCAAGTGAACCTATTTTGGAGCTTGAAGCATTGGTAAGGATGTTCACCTCTCCCTCTTCAATTGTCACTGCACCAGAAGAAGTCCACTTACCTGAAGCGCCAACAGTCATTTTACCAGTTCCCTTTTTAACAAACTTATCTGAAGCTATGACACCACCATTGAAAGTAAAATCTTCATCGTTACCTACCTGCCAAGTATTGATACCAGACCCGCCATTGTTGTCAAACGAGCTATAGCCACCTAACAAGCCGTCACCAGTCAAATTACCAATACGGAGAGTCTTTCCGTGATTCTGGACTGTAATACCTGAAGGGATGTTGAGCGTCAAGGAATCAGAGCCAGACTCCGTGTCAAGGGTGAAACGACCATCTGCAGAATGAACAGCCTGAGCTACCAAGGTTCCACCAAAACCTTTCATATTAAAGCGCAGAGGTGTACGAGTAGCATACCAACCAGAGCCAGGCACCGCACTGCTATAAACAGTAATTTGTCCATTACCTGTCAGTACATTGGAATTGCTTGACCTTTCTATTGCTGTAAGCGAAGCTTTTGCTCCACTAAGAATCTGCAACGGAGAGGACGTGAAAGCAGCTCCAGCCAAAGAACCGCCACCATTAAGAATAACCTTATTTGAATACCCATTTGACATAGCAAATGTACCACCTTCAACACGTAGGCACTTGGTTAACAGACTGCCCTGCATATCGAAATACCCATTTCCGCGTTTTATAAGAGTATCGCCTGTAATTGCCTTTTCCTGAGTAAATGTATAAGGATTGACTATAACACCCTCTGCAAAAACTCTTATCAGTGAGCCATTTTTTACTGCTGCCGTTGTATTCAAGACGGCACCATCTTCTATAGTAAATGAAGAAATTCCCGACTTTACTTTACCTAAGTTGCCATATGCCTGAGTACTGTTTGCCAGACTGTTGACAGTTGTCATACCACCGCGAAGATGAACCTCACCAGTATATGTATGGTCACCTGACACGATGACAGTGCCATCACCACTTTTTACAAAATGACCTTTAACTATCTTACCATTACCACCAAGAGTATATCTCTTAGAAGCATTGTCAAAGAATATCGTATCAGCAGAAAGTTCCTGCCCTTCCTTGATATTTACACTAAAGTTCTTTGCATCGTCAGTAAAGTGTACCTTATCTCCTTCAACGAAAATCTCAGGGGTTTGGGTCTGGTCGTTTGAAACGAAATTCTCGGTATTTGCATAATCCCATACTGATGACACTGTACCGTTCCACCTGATATCTCCTGCATCGCGAACTCCTGAGAGTGTGAGAATGAGTTCATTATTTTCATTCAGTGCCAACGATGCCTTGAGCTTTGATATTCCTTCAATCTTAATGTTACCAAGGTCTCCTGTTACAGATTCTATTTTTCCAAGATTATATTCTCCCGGTTCAATTGTCTCTTTCCCCTCAGCAGGATGAGTTACGAACTCAAATACAGGTATCAAATACTTTGGACCATACTGCCAGTCTTTTTTCTCTATTACGAGAGTTGGAGCATTTATCTTGTCAGCACGGAAGCCATCAGAATAGATATCAAAGATGACACGTGACCCAATACCTAACGTCACAGATTCTGACGATGTCAGTTCGCCTATAGCATCATTACCACCAATATTAACCTCTGAACCATAATCCGCCTTTAAAGATTTTACTGCGACAGCCTTTGCAGGAGTGTTAAGTATAGCAAATCGGTTAAGCCATACAGGAGAAGAAGCAAGAGAGCCATTGAGGTTTACCGTACCATTCCATATATTTGTCTCGCCAGTATAGGTCATATCAACGGCTGGCAAAGTCAGTATGCCATCACCCTGCTTAACTACACGTGTAGAGCCTGTCAAAGCGCCACCATCTACAGTACAGGTAAAGTACTGATAGGTGATGGGGGTATTCTGAGAAGTAGCACCACTGGCAGCAGTTCCCTGTACCCATGAAGGAACATTAAATGTTACCATGTATGGACTTGCACCATCCTGTATTGTAACCTTTGTATCGTTGGTCTCACATACTAACAAATGCTCATCAACGGACGTAATGGTACCACCATTTGCTATTTCGGTACGACCTGTCATGGTATTTGTTGGAGGCGCCTGTGTAATACCTTCCAACTCGCCTAAGAAATAAGACTTATGGGGAGGTTGGTTATATCCCATAGACTGCCACACCATAGCATTGCGGTACTGATGATCAGACCATAATGTCGGTATGCCATATTCTGTTGGTATTTGTGTAGTATAAACCAATATAGCATTATTGCTGCCGTTACGCATCACCAACTCTTCACGCCAGTCACCCAAGATATCACCAATAGCACCCGGATTATTCTTTGACCAGTTGTTACATTTAGAGTCTGGGAAATTCCAACGTCCTGCGCTTGTAGTTTTACTTGCCGGCTTATAGATAGCGCCGTAACCTTCTGTACCCGGGCTATCAAAATATTCATCCAACAGGTCACCATCCCAATATATACGCTGGTTGAGGTCACCCCAACTGATAAATGCGTCACCGTTCAATTCTGATATTATCTTGTCAGCACATGAGCTAACCCATCCAGAACTTACGGAACGTCCTACAGAACCAGGATAGTCATTAGTGAAGTTTGCCATCAAGCCACGACCGTCATCGCTGGAGCCTGTCTGTCTATAGTATAATTGCGATGTTACAGCATTGCGGTAGTTATTGGCTGGTCTGTCTTCGTTGCAGGCGAACTGCTCTTCATACTTACGGAATGGATCCAAATCAGAACAATGCTGAGCATCACCATGCCCCAAGCCTGTAGTGGAAAGGCCCTTACCATTATCGTCAATCACCATTGAGCCAAAGATTATCTCGTCACGACCATCCCAGTCAACATCACCAATTGCGAAATTGTGATAGCCCTGCCCAAACCACGGTCCCGACAAAGCACTATTCCACGCCCACTGTAGAGTCAAGGCATGAGTTACAGGATCAACCTTAAAGGCTTTCATCATGTGTTTAGTATAACATCCACGACCGAGGAAGATGCTTGCATGGCGTCCATCAAGATACGGCGCTCCAAAATAATGTTTTGTAGAACGGTGACCTACAATGCCAGAGCCCCAGTCACTATCTAAACCACGCGGATTTGGATAGTCCATATAGCCAGGATGAGAAGCAGGTCCTATCTGATATGGTTTTCCTGTAGCACCTTCGAGATATAGAAGATACTCATTACCAGAAGATGTAAACTCCATGCCATTCCAACGGGTATCAACAGACATATCGCCAATCTCAAATGTTGTACCGTCAGCATAATGGATAATAGCGTTATCCTGTATGCGCATCAGCACTTCCGCCTTTCCGTCCTCATCCCAGTCGAACATAACAGCATCCCACTGTTCATCGGCACCAGCCAGCATGTTAGGTCCAAGGTCTATCCACCACAAGCGATTGCCTTTATGGTCATAGCAGTCAAGGACGTGGAAGCAGTTTTTCTGTGACATATCGTATGCAACGCTGCATGGTCGCTTAACAAGGAATTCAGGGATTCCATCGCCATCGACATCACCGAGGGAAATATCATTAAGCGTATAGAAAGACGTAACATCAGCGCCATTACGTCCTGTTATTTTTTGTGTCGGAATAGTCAGACAGTTACTTGCCCAAGGCTTCACCGCCGGGCACTTTTCCTGTTCCACCCCTCGCACCACCGCAGCAACTTGGTAGGAGCCAGACGTTGAACCAGACGAGTGCGAATAGTTCGTCTTCTTTAAGTTAGACGCTATCCTTGTCCCGTTGTAATACAGATTGTATGTAACATCATAGTATTCTTCTCCCAGCATACGCCAAGACACGAACACACCAGAAGAAGCCTTCGTAGCGACCAAGCCACGAGTTAGTTTATCTGTATATCTTTGTGCTGATGTGCCAAGACATACTGACAGCATTACGACCAGAATAGGAAGAATCTTTTTCATCATGTTGAATTAGTTTTTTGAGTTTTATGTTGTTAGTTTTGTTTAGCATTTAGGCACGCAGCTTCACGCACGCATGTTTATTTCTGTGCAAATATAATTTTTTTCATTCCTCCGCCAAAGTTTTTAAGACTTTTTTACACATTATTTATTAAAAGGATGTTAATTTCTTGGGATTGGAATGACTTTTTAGTATTTTTGCATGCGAATTTTATACCTTCGTTTCAAAGTGGCATAATACATTTACGCATGAAAAAGTTTTTGAAATACCTTTTCGTCACAATTATTGGAGTCATCGTTACGACAATGATAGTATGCATTATCGGGATTGTTGCCCTTATCGGTTTTATCTCAGGTGACAGCGAAGGGACTCCTGACGTAAAGGACAACAGCGTATTAGTGGTAAAACTAAGCGGAGATATAGTAGAACATGCTGAAAAAGACAATCCGCTAAGCCTATTTTCTGAGAAAACCGAGATACAAGGACTGGATGAAATCATATCAGCCATTGACAATGCTGCTGCCACAAAGGAAATCGCAGGTATATATATCGAGGCGGGCATGTTACAAGCCGACTATTCTGCACTTCAAGAAATACGTCTGGCACTGTTGAGAGCCAAGCAAAACAAAAAGTGGATTGTTTCATTTGCCGACACATACAGTCAAGGAACTTACTACGTTTGCTCTGCTGCCAACGAAATATGGATAAATCCGCAGGGAATGGTTGACATCCACGGTCTTGCGGGACAGACAACATACCTTAAAGACCTGCTGGCAAAAGTAGGTGTCAAGATGAAGGTTGTCAAGGTAGGCACCTACAAAAGCGCAACAGAGACATTTACAGAAGACCACATGAGCGATGCTAACAGGGAACAGACTACACGATATATCCAAGGAATGTGGAGCATCATCTCAAAAGACATTGCCGAAGGACGTGGTATAACTGTTGAGGGTGTGAACCTGCTTGCCGACACTTTGACAGCGTTACAAGATACGAAATTCTTGATGGATAAGAAACTGATTACAAAGACATTGTACTCAGAAGACGTAAAAAAGGAAATCAAGAAGATGCTAAAACAGAAAGATGATAATGACATCTCCCAGATTTCCTGCAAAGAGCTTGCCAAATTTTCCAATGGCAATTCTGGTTCTGGCAAAAAAATTGCCATATATTATGCCCAAGGTTCTATTGTGCAGAATGCAGAATCAGGGCTTGTCATGGGTGATGCCGGTATTGTCAGCAAGAAGATGGTCGGTGATTTAGAAAAGCTGGCAAAAGATGACAATATCAAGGCTGTTGTAATAAGAATCAACAGCGGTGGCGGTGATGCCTTTGCATCAGAAGAAATATGGCACTCCATCGTAGCCCTAAAGTCGAAGAAACCCGTCGTTATTTCTATGGGTAGCATGGCAGCAAGTGGTGCATACTACCTTTCTGCAGGAGCATCATGGATTGTAGCGCAGCCAACGACCCTGACCGGTTCTATCGGCATATTCGGACTTCTACCTGATATGACAGAGCTGATGCAGTCGAAATTAGGAATAAAATTCAACAAGGTAACAACAAACAAGCATGCCGACTTCGCATCTGCCTTAACAGCACGTCCTATGTCTGCTGACGAGGAAGCCATGTTGCAAAGATATATCAATCGCGGCTACGAGCTTTTCTGCAAGCGCGTCAGCGACGGTCGAAAGATACCAGTTAGCCAGGTAAAGGCTATTGCAGAAGGTCGTGTATGGATTGCTGCCGATGCTAAAAATCATAAACTCGTAGATGAAATAGGCGGTTTACAGGCTGCTGTCAACAAAGCTGCCAAGTTAGCAAAGATAGACAAATACGAGACATCGAGCTATCCAGCAAAGAAGGCATGGTACGAGGATTATCTAAGCGATGTAGAGAAGGGGAACAACAATTTAGACGAACAACTCCAATCTACACTCGGGGTATATTACGAGCCGTTCAAAATGGTAAAGGATATTAAGAACCAAAATCCGATACAGGCACGTATCCCTGTCCTCATCAGTATAGAGTAACACATGGAAGGCGATTACATAAGAATAAACCACTGGCTCAAACCTCTCTCCTGGCTATATGGCATAGGAGTATGGATTCGTGGCTTCCTGTTTGACAACAAAATCATAAAAAGCAAGGAGTATCCATTCCCCGTTATTGGAGTGGGTAATATCACGGTCGGTGGTTCTGGCAAGACGCCTCATGTAGAATACCTCGTCAAGATAATGCACGAAACGCTGCAAGTGGCAGTGTTGAGCAGAGGATACAAACGGCAGAGTAAGGGTTTTGTACTTGCCAAAAGAGATACACCGATGTCCGATATTGGCGACGAGCCATACCAGATGCATAGAAAGTTCCCTGACATTCATGTTGCAGTAGATGCCAATCGATGCAGAGGAATAGAGACCATCATGTCTGGAGAAGAAACGCATGATACAGACGTCATAATACTTGACGATGCTTACCAACACCGATACGTTACGCCAGGACTGAACATACTGCTGGTTGATTATCACAGACTGATTTCCAACGACGCCTTGTTACCAGCCGGCAGGCTGCGTGAACCTGCTTCTGCCAAATGTCGCGCAGACATCGTCATCATGACAAAATGCCCGACAGACATGAAGCCTATGGATTACCGAATTCTGCAACGTGCCATGAGTCTAATGCCGTTCCAGAAGATGTTTTACACGACAATGGTACAGAAGCCTCTGATACCATTATTCCCCCAGGAAGCGCCGTCCATAGCTGACGAGTCACAGCTACCTACCGTATTGCTTATTACCGGCATTGCTTCCCCAGAACACATGATTGCTGATTTTGAAGGGAAGTGCAAGAGACTTGTAACGATGAATTTCCCAGACCATCATCCATTCTCTGCTTCTGACGTCGAGGCTATCAACATGCAATACCGCATGATAGAAAAGCCAGCCGTCATTATTACGACAGAAAAGGATGGTGTCAGACTTGCTGAAGCAAAAGGTCTGACCGATGCCGTAAAGAAATCCATCTACGTGCAGCCCATTGAAGTACAATTTATACAAGACGAAGAGATATTTATAAACACCATACAGAAATATGTACACAAAAGTAACCGATACAGCAGCATGGCTTCGAGAACAACTCCACGACCAAGTATCGCAGTGCCCCGCCCTACCCCACAGCCAAGAGAAGAGCGGCCTCTGCCGACAGAGCATGAAGCCATTTCAGATGCCGAAGACAGCAATAGTCTTGGGAACAGGCTTGGGTCAACTGGCACAGGAGATAGAGGTGGTACAGGAATTCGCATACAGCGCCATCCCACATTTCCCGGTTTCGACAGTTGAGGGACATGACGGGAGAATGATATTCGGTTACCTCGGAGGTAAGAGTGTACTTGCTATGAAGGGCCGTTTTCATTACTATGAGGGATATAGCATGCAAGAGGTCACCTTCCCAATACGGGTAATGTACGAACTGGGAATCACGACCCTGTTTGTCAGCAATGCGGCAGGAGGAGCGAACAAAGACTTTCGCGTGGGAGACTTAATGGTAATAACAGACCATATAAACCTCTTCCCTGAGCATCCCCTCAGAGGAAAGAACATCCCAACAGGTCCACGCTTTCCTGATATGCATGAAGCATACGACAAAAACCTCATCAGCATAGCAGAAAAGGTTGCCGCAGAGAAAGGAATACGCTTAGTACATGGCGTCTATCTCGGTACACAGGGACCGACATACGAAACGCCGGCAGAATACAAAGCATACCACATGTTAGGTGGCGATGCCATCGGCATGAGCACGGTACCGGAAGTAATCGTGGCACGTCATTGTGGCATCAAAGTATTCGGTATCAGTATAATAACAAACATGGGGCTTTCCGACACACCCACAGAAGCGACACACGAAGAGGTGCAGGAAGCAGCAAATCAAGCACAGCCAAAGATGGCTGAAATATTTAGAGGCATAATACAGAATGCAGATATTTAAAAGCAACATAAATACGTTAGTCAGCACAAAGATGCTGATGGAGGGCGTACATTTCGACCTTACCTACATAGACCTTCAGCATTTGGGATATAAGGCTGCTATAATAGGCATGAATGACATTTTTGCAGGAGGTGGAACACCTCGCACCATTATAATGTCATTAGGTCTCTCCAAACGTTTTCAGGAGCCTGAGATTGAGATACTTTACGACGGGGCAAAGATAGCATGCGAGAAATGGAACGTCACTTTCGTTGAGGGGGACAAGACCGCATCCCTGACAGGTCTTGCAATAAATGTCACCTGCATTGGAGAAGCCAATGACGACGACATAATACCACAAGACGGTGCTAAAGAGACAAACCTTTTATGCGTGTCAGGCGACCTTGGAGCCGCATATATGGGCTTGATGCTACTGGAACGCGAAAAGAAAGTATATTACGAGCAGCTCAAAGAAGGAAAAATAAACAAAGACGAGGCATGGCAGCCAGACTTTGCCGGCAAAGAGTATCTAATCCAACGCCAGATGGAACCAGAAGCGCGTGGAGATATCTTACAAAAGCTTCGTGAGGCAGGAATACACCCTACTTCTATGGTTGCTTTGTCATCATCACTGTCTTCTGCAATAATCAATATGTGCACGGCATCAAATACCGGTTGCAGGGTATTCGAGAAATTCATACCTATTGATTACCAAACGGCTGTAATGGCAGAGGAACTGAACATGAACCTCACCACATGTGCCGTAAACGGAGGCGATGACCAGGAACTGCTCTTCACATGTCCTATCGGAGACAACGAAGTCCTGCAAGACATGGAAGGCGTGAAAGTAATCGGACACATCACGAAACCTGAATTAGGATTACAACTCGTGACACGAGACGGAAACGAGTTTGAAATCAAAAAACTAAATAATTAACTATTAATTTTTAAAGAACTAAATTATGAAGCCAACTCTTTTTCTACTTGCCGCAGGCATGGGTAGCCGCTATGGTGGCTTAAAGCAACTTGACGGACTTGGTCCTAATGGTGAAACAATTATGGATTACAGCATCTATGATGCCATCCAAGCTGGATTCGGCAAGATTGTATGGGTTATCCGTAAAGATTTTGAAGAACAGTTCCGCACACAGATACTCTCAAAATACGAGGGTAAGATAAAGTGTGAGCTCTGCTTCCAGTCTATCGACGCACTCCCTGAAGGTTTCAGCGTACCAGAAGGCAGACAAAAGCCATGGGGTACAAACCATGCTGTGCTGATGGGTAAAGACATCATCAAGGAGCCATTCTGTGTAATCAACTGTGACGACTTCTATAACCGCGACGCATTTATGGTAATCGGCAAGTTCCTGTCTGAACTGCCCGACAATGCGAAGGGACAGTATGCAATGGTTGGTTTCCGCGTTGGTAACACTCTTTCTGAGAATGGTACCGTAAGCCGTGGTATCTGCTCAAAGGATGCCAATGGTTGCCTTACAACATGCGTTGAGCGTACAAAGATTGCTCGTCTCGAGAACGGACAGGTAGCATATCGTGCTGACAATAAGGACGATGGCGAATGGGTTAACATCGATGACAATGCTCCTGTTTCAATGAATATGTGGGGCTTCACTCCTGATTATTTCCAGTATAGCGAGGAATATTTCAAGGAATTCCTGTCAGACCCTGCAAACATCTCAAACCTGAAGTCAGAGTTCTTCATTCCATTGATGGTCAACAAGCTCATCAACGAAGGAACAGCTACATGTAAGGTTCTCGACACGACAAGTAAGTGGTTTGGTGTAACATACTCTGAAGACCGTCCTGACACAGTAGCTCGCATTGCAAAGCTTGTTGAGGATGGTACATATCCAAACAAACTGTTTTAATGAATATTGATATCATAGACAATACGAAGCTGGAGGAATTACAGTTGCTTGTTAATTCCTCCAGCAACGTTCTCATTTTTTGCCACACCAATGCTGATGGAGACGCTTTAGGTTCTACATTGGCGTGGGCAGAATATCTGCGTCAGCAGGGCAAGACCGCTACCGTGGTAGCACCTGACAAATATCCCGAATTTCTTTCATGGCTACCTGGACAGCAAGGTATAATACAATACGACAAGAACCAGGAAAAGGTACAAGATTTGCTAAACGGAGCAGACCTTGTATGCTTCATGGATTTAAATGACGTTTCCCGCGTAGGAGACGAACTATCCCGTCGCCTGACCGAAGGCTATTCCGGCAAACGTCTTATCATAGACCACCACCTTAATCCAACCATCCCGGCAGATGTCTGCATCTCACTCCCACTACTGTCAAGCACGTCTGAAATCGTCTTCAGACTGATATGGCAGTTAGGAGGATATGAGGCAATGACAAATGAAATGGCACAGTGCATATATTGCGGAATGATGACAGACACGGGCAGTTTCTCATATAACAGCACGCAGCCGGAGATATTCTACATCGTTGCCCAACTGCTAAAGAAGGGCATTGACAAAGACAAGATATACCGTAACATATATCATGTTTTCAGCATAGACAGATTACGCCTTTATGGCTATATAATATATCAGAAGCTAAACGTCCTGACACCACTTCGTGCGTCATATTACACCATCTCAAAAGAAGACCAGAAGCGTTTTCATTTCAAGAAAGGAGATGCGGAAGGTTTAGTAAATTTCCCGCTGCAGATAAAAGGTCACCGCCTCTCCATATCGCTACGTGAAGACACTGAAAAGCCAAACCTTATATGGGTCAGCCTACGTTCAATAGACGATTTCCCATGTAACGAGATGGCGGCGCAGTTCTTTAATGGCGGAGGACATAAAAATGCAGCAGGCGGACGTTTATATTGTTCTCTTTTAGAAGCAGAAATTATTACACGAAATGCCATAAAGGCATATAAAGAAAAATTATGAAAAAGTACCTCCCTTTTTATCTCTTGGCAATGCTGATTGGTATTACCACTTCATGTAATGACACACAGACGTATGCCGAACAGAAGAAGTATGAAAACAGCCGTATCAACGATTATATCGCCAAGCACGGTATAAATGCCATCAGCGAAAGCCAGTTTCACAGCCAAGGCGACTCTACATCCGTGGAGAAGAATGAATACGTGCTATTTGCCAATTCCGGCATATACATGCAGATAATAGATAAAGGCTGCGGAACGAAACTGAAGAACGGAGAAAGCGGAGACGTACTTTGCAGGTACAGAGAATGGAACATCAACGGAGATTCCCTTCAGACATATAATGACGGTACATTCGCAAGGTCCATGAGCTATGACAAATTCACCGTCAGAAACACAAGTGGTTCATTTACAGCCACTTTCGTCTTCGGAATTATGGCTAACACATACGGTAGCACACAAGTACCTACAGGCTGGTTAGTACCATTAACATACATAAACCTTGGCAGACCCACGAGTGAGAAGGACAAGTTAGCACATGTAAAAATCATCGTTCCCCACAACCAGGGACAGGCTTACGCTACGAGCAATGTATATGCATGTTTCTATGATATAACATACCAAAGGGGACTTTAAGCGAAGAGTGAAGAGTGAAGAGTGAAGAATAGAAAGGTCAATGCTCAATCTTCAATGTTCAATGTTCAATAACTAAATAATTCAAAAAAACATGTCACTTATCAAATCAATTTCCGGCATCCGTGGTACTATCGGAGGAGCCACAGGCGACACGCTGAACCCATTAGACATCGTAAAATTCACGACGGCATACGCCACTTTCATCCGTAAATCTACGCCCAACGGCACAAACAAGATTGTTGTCGGCAGAGACGCAAGAATCTCTGGCGAGATGGTAAAGAATGTCGTTTGCGGCACCCTCTTGGGAATGGGCTACGACGTTATAAACATCGGTTTGGCGTCTACTCCTACTACAGAACTTGCCGTTACGATGGCTGGTGCTGATGGTGGTATAATCATTACCGCATCACACAATCCACGCCACTGGAATGCGCTGAAGCTGCTGAACAACAAGGGAGAATTTCTTACCGCTGCCGACGGCAACGAGGTCCTTGCAATAGCAGAGGCTGAAGCTTTTGAATATGCTGATGTTGACCACATCGGAAAATACTGCGAAGAGAATTTCGACGAGCGTCATATCGAGGCTGTGCTGAACCTTAAATTAGTTGACGTTGAGGCTATCAAGAAAGCCGGCTTCCGCGTAGTCGTTGACTCCATTAACAGCGTCGGAGGCATCATACTCCCTCCACTGCTCGACCGCTTAGGCGTGAAATACACCTTCCTGAATGGCGAGGCAAACGGTGACTTCGCACATAATCCAGAGCCATTGGAGAAGAACCTTAGTGGAATAATGGACACCATAAAAGCAGGAGGCTACGACCTCGGCATTGTTGTTGACCCAGACGTTGACAGACTCGCATTTATACAGGAAGACGGCAAGATGTTTGGCGAGGAATATACCCTCGTGTCTGTTGCCGACTATGTACTCAGCCACACGCCCGGCACCACAGTGTCCAACCTCTCCTCTACCCGCGCCCTTCGTGACGTTACCGAAAAACATGGCGGCAGCTACAGCGCAGCAGCTGTCGGTGAGGTAAATGTCACCACAAAGATGAAGGAAGTAGGTGCCGTAATCGGCGGTGAAGGCAACGGCGGAGTAATTTACCCTGAAAGCCACTATGGCAGGGACGCCCTCGTAGGCATCGCCCTGTTCCTCAGCAGCTTGGCACAGAAAGGCTGCAAGGTAAGCGAGCTGCGTAAGACATTCCCAGAATATTTTATTGCAAAGAACCGCATAGACCTCACTCCTGATACTGACGTTGATGCAATATTGGCAAAGGTAAAGGAGATGTATTCTTCACAGCCAGACGTAGCAGTCAATGATATCGACGGTGTGAAGCTCGACTTCCCAGACAAATGGGTACATCTCAGAAAGAGTAATACAGAACCGATTATCCGTGTCTATAGCGAAGCCCATTCTATGGAAGAAGCAGACGACTTAGGCAAGAAAATCATGCAAGTCGTTTACGATATGCAGAAATAGGAAGGGGAGTGAAAAGAGGAGTGAAAGTTAAAAGCAGCCCCGCTCTGGCAATCCAGAGTGGGGCTTTTTTGAGTACTTCCCCCTCCCCAACTGGGGTTTCTGTCCCCCGCGAAACGGGGGAACCGAAGGGGGTGTAAAGACCATTGAAGCTGGGGTGGGGCTCCTACCCCTCATCTCCCGAACCTCCTGACGGTGTACCGGCAGGCTGCGCGGTGATGGTAAACCATACTGTTCCGCCACGATAGACCACGAGGGTGTGATTAGCCTCCACGTTCAGTCCTGTGAAGGAAGCACTGGTGGCGTCATGGCTGGTAGGAGTGATGGCATC
>ODAJ012192199.1_pt1 | contig 57679 bp, 51 predicted proteins | sample 1539241 | NCBI WGS metagenome assembly ODAJ01 (sample SAMN02144231, study PRJEB22623) | gut metagenome | biome: sheep rumen | host: Ovis aries | place: New Zealand | reverse complement strand
GAGAATGAAGGAGGAGGAACAAATAGTAATGAGAGATAAACAATCATATAATCAACAAGAGTGCCACAATTCCCCCCTCCTTGGGAGGGGCCAGGGGGAGGCTGTTGAAGTTTATATATTATGAAAATTAGAGTAGGTTTTGGATTTGATGTTCACCAGCTGGTAGAAGGACGCGAACTTTGGTTGGGCGGTATCCGCCTGGAACACACACATGGTCTTTTAGGTCATAGCGATGCCGATGTATTGATTCATGCCATCTGCGATGCTCTCTTAGGCGCTGCCAATATGCGTGATATAGGCTATCATTTCCCAGACAACAGTCAGGAATTCCACAACATAGACAGTAAAATTCTGCTCCGTAAGACCGTAGAGCTGATTGCTACCAAAGGCTACCGAGTTGGCAACATCGATGCCACAGTCTGCGCTGAGCGCCCCAAACTGAAAGCGCATATCCCCGCCATGCAGGAATGTTTGGCTAAGGTTATGGACATCGACATTGATGATGTCAGCATCAAAGCCACCACAACAGAGAAACTTGGCTTCACCGGTCGCGAAGAAGGCATCTCTGCCTACTCCACCGTGCTGATAAACAAAGAATAAGGAAGGAGTCGCAACTCCTTCCTTATCCTTTATTCTATATCACTGAAAAACTTTTTATCTTCTTTTCATCCTACCGAAGAGGTCACGCATACCATCCAGGTCGAAAGCCAAAGAGAAACGCATGGTCTGATCCAGAGGGTTAGTCTGAGCCGTACTGAATAGATAAGCGGCATCAATGGTGAAGACACTCATATGGAAACCGGCTCCAACGGTAAAGTACTTACGATTACCCTTGTTCTCTGACTCGTGGTGATAACCGGCACGAAGCATGAAGCGGTCATTATAGGTATATTCGGCACCGAAGCTCCAACGAATCTCTTGCATCTCCTCCTTGAATCCGCCAGGGGCATCACCAAAACTCTTGAAGATACCAGCAATGGGCGAGATATCGTAATAGTCCTTCTGTACACGATCCAGATAATCATTTTCTGCCTCACCCTCCATCTGCTTAGGATAGGTAGGAATCAACAGTTTATTAGCTTCAACAGAGAAACTGAACTTATTGTATTCATTGAAGGGAACAGTAAGATTCAAACCCAAACGCAAGTTAGTGGGGATAAACTCAGCATCATCAGATCCGCCAAATGCAATCTTACTACCGATATTACTAATATTAAGACCCCATCCAAGGCTACACTCGCGATTGCCCATCATGAAATATCCCAAACGATACATGGCAATATCAGCAGCAAAAGCCTTACCGGCTGTACTCTCTTCTGGTGTGTACTTAATGTCAGAGAATATGAAACGCAAGTTCACACCCATGGAGAAACACTCGCTAAGCATACGGCTATAGCCCACATCAACGGCCAACTCATAAGGTTTGATAGTCATATCACCTATAGTGCCATCAGAACTACCAACATACACCTCACCCAAATTGAAGTACCTCAGTGAAGCAGAAACAGCAGAATAATCACCAATACGGTAGAAACCTGCTATGGTAGCCAGGTTGATATCATTGACAATCTTGCGCAACCAAGGAGTATAGCTGATTCCCACTCCTGCACGAGCCACATTAAAGGGGTATTTGGCAGGATTCCAATACTGAGAATAAACATCAGCCTCGGTAGAAACACCTATATCACCCATAGCGCCGGCACGTGCATCGGGTGCTATCGACAATGAAGTTACACCATACTGCTCAGGATTGAAGAGGGTCTTCTTATCCTCAGCCCTTGCGGCTGTAACGCTTAGCACTACAGCCAATAGCAGAGTTAATTTGTTCATTTTTGTTGTTTGCATACAATATAAAAACTCTGTTTTTCCTTATTTATTGTTCAAAACAATGATTTTTTGTGTTTTTGAGACTTTCTTGCTGTCACCGCAGCTCATTTGGCAACGATAGAGATAAACACCAGTGAACAACTTGGCTCCTGCATTGGTGCACAGATTCCAAGGTATAGTATATAATCCACTAGAAGAACTTCCCTGCTCCTGATGGAACCAGACACGACGACCTGCGAAGTCAAACACCTCGAGCGTAAACGTACAGTCAGCGCCAGCCATATCATAAGAGATAAGGAAGTTTGTACTGGTACGGGCCGGATTCTGGCTGCAAGCAAGACTAAAGATATTCGGAGCCATCTGTGGGTCTACCACAAAGTCAAGCGATACAGCATTAGTGTTGTTGAAGACATCCCATGCACGGAACGTAAGGGTGTGAGGTCCCTTCTCCAACTCTGGCAGGACATAAGAGACTGTACCGCGGGTAAAGTCTCCGAACTCCTGTACATAGTTATTGTTAAGGGTATAAGTCTTGTTGGCGTCATTGTCAACACAGAGTATCAGATCATGTCCGATTCCGTTACCGCTATAATTGATACCACTCTCATCCTCCAGCTTGGCAACAAAGTAAGGCGTGCTGTTAACAACTCCGCCGTTCTCGAATTCTTCGGAATTCAAGCCAGCCATGATTGCAGGACCTTCGGTATCTGTTCCCATCTCCTCCATTCCGCCCAAGAGGAACCTCTCGTTGTATCCGTTGGCCTCCTGCGTACGTTCGTTATTTATAGCATAGAAGGCAAAACGACCAACCTCGTTGCTATTGTTGATATCTACAGGAATAACAAAATCCACAGAGAACTTACCATTTACGACGCTGTCTTGGCAGGTATAGATGCCTGTACGATCCTTGAACGTAAAAGCCTTATTGGCACCCTGATTGTTGTGACAGACAATCGTCTCTTCGTTATCATACATACGGGCGGTCATGGTACCTGTAAAGTCGGTCTTCAGTGTGCCCTTAGTATCTGCCAGATGGCCCGACAAGCGAACTCTTTGGCCAGCTTTCAGCGGAACAACGGTGGAAGAGGCCAGATTAGTTCCGTTGATACTATCAAGAACCACCTTCTGCAAAGGTGTACCGAATTCGAGAGTCGGATCGCCAAGCAAGGCATACTGTAGTTTATTCTCGCGATAACCAGATTCCATATTGGCAGTTACAATAGCATTTTTCGCCAGACGAATAGCATCACCAATCTTATACTTTCTCCCCTTTGCATCCTTGGCAAATAGATACTGCATCAGATAGTTGTTCATATACAGGTTCTGGGTTGCATATACAGTACGTGCTGTACCATAGAATGCCAAGGCACCGCCATTAGGATTCAAAACGGCAGTCTCACCTATATTCTCGACCTGACCATCGAAAGGCATAACATCACAAGCTGCTGTAACCCAAAGGGGCAAATTATTGCCCGTTGCTTCCGCAAAATCGCTTATACGCATCACAAACTCATGGCTGAAACCATAAGTAGCAGCATGACCAACATAATTAAAGATGGCAGCACCCTCTTTCATGGCGCGTTTAATATCTTGGGTACAGGTGGGATAGGAAAGGTTGCTGGCTGTACTCTCGAGTTTATAGGCGTCCCACATAATCTTCCTGACTTCCATCTCTGGGTTATTAGTCTTGATAAGCTCGGCCACCCTGTCGGCATAATCCATATGCTGATTTTGGTCTCCATCGTCACCTAACAGATAGACAAGGTTCTTCCAACTGCCGGCATTCTCACGACTCAGATAGGTGATGGTCTTATCCACCATAATCTTGGCATCAGCAACGGAGGTAACGGGGAAGCGGCCTACGCCAAGGTCAGGCTTAGCCCTTAGGACATCCGAAGCCTCTCCATCATCTAGTAAACCGAAATAGTCCTCCATTACATAACTCTTGGTATCGCTAAAACTGTTCTCGCTGGGATAGCAGAGAAGATAGTCGTTAGGCGAATAATTCTTCCACTGGATGCTTACCATACGGTTATCCCATGCAGCATCGCCAAAGAGAAGCAGATACTTGGGAGCATCATCCTTATCCTCAACCTTATCGTAGAGCATCTTCATAAGACGGCGATAAGCTGTTGCATCAGGTGTACCACTTGAGAACTCGTTGTAAATCTGGTCGGCACGGACAATAACACACCTTAGCCCGTCATACTGCTTATGCGCATCCACCAGACGCTGGGCCTGCTCCAACAATTTCCCACTGGTGGGAACAATGATGACCATATCCAAACTGTCCAGCGCATGCAAGTCCTGATTCTGGATAGTACCGACAACTTTGGGTTCCGGGAAGGAATAGCCTTCGTCGAAAGCCACGTACTGACGTGTACCACCAGGCAGCTTAACATACGTAGCATTATTGTTCTGAACAGAACCGATAAGCATTGCAGGGTCACCAGGACAGCCCACACGCATAACCTTAAGTCCCGCACCATCAATCTGGTACACACTAGAAGTATTACTATTTGGTTTAAAGGCCACATAGCCAGAGGAGGGCTTAAGCTTTCTCTCGTAGCTGAGAGAGAGATAATCCAGACGGGCATTCTGACCTGCTGTAGATGTCAGACGAACATTCCAGGTGGAAGTTTTCTCCAACTTACTCAAATCATAAACAGCCGTTGTAGCTGTTCCATAAATATATATTTCTGTCTGTGGCAAAGACATGGTTCCCATCGGTGTTCCATTTACATATGTTGTCATCTCTGTCTTGGTCTTATTTGAAGCAGAGAATGCCACCGTCAGTTTAAGTGCCTTTTCCAAGTCGATGGGCTGCAGACTATAGGAATGGGAATTACTGTTGGCATAGTTAATGTTCTCGAACAAACTGCGACCACCATGATACCAAGCATATTCATCCTTCTCATACAGAACATGATCCGTAAAAGTGGTAATAGCTCCACTATACGCGCCCGTAAAAGCCGCTTCCGTTTCTATAGACGCTGCGTCGTCGGCCTCTTCTGTAAGGAAATAACACGCTTCATTGGCATAGAAATTGACCACCCTTGTATCACCATCCCAATGTATCAGACCATTTCCCCAGAACAGCCAAGCATCCTGTTTCTGACTATAATACAAGGGAACCTCTACCATATCGTCATACTCCTGGCCATTAAACAGAACCTCGTTCTGCAAATGACCGCCATAACCATAGAGGTGAACCTTAGAAGGATTAGAAAAGCCCATATTCTTCAGCGCTGAGCGGGTAAGACGGTACATACCATCGTTAGTAATGGAAATCTTCACCCAACGACCACTCTGTAATTTGGAATGGGCGGTATAACGCTCATTCTTGGCAGGTGCCCTACGAATCTGACGCTTAGGAGTAGAAGTAATAGCAATCTGTGCGCTGATAAGCTTGAGGTAAGTATTACCACGACGGATGATGGGCACAAAGGCGATATCCAACAATCCTTCTCCACGAGAGATACCCACGTAACTCTCCACATCGATGGACTCGTGTATCAGACTGTCATACTTTAGCACGACCTCTGTCTCTTTCGCAGTTAAGGGTGCATACTCGGGGTACTCTATTCCTACACTATATTCATACAGGGAATAGTCAGTCTGAAGGGGAACCACCTCAGTATATACAGGGAGCACGGAGTCTATCTTCAGCTCCTCCCAGTTGAGCGTAGTGATATCCAATTTGCCGTTTTCCTGCGCCATAAGAGGCACAAAGGCAAAGAAGACGAGTATATATTGTATAATTTGTTTCATGGGCAAACTATATATTTTACTTAACATTGAATTCCAGCACCTTTTTCCCCTCAAGGAAACCCTCAAGGTGGTCATCAATCTGTACCGGCCCTACCCCAACAGGTGTGCCAGTAAAGATGATATCACCCGTCTTGAGCGTAAAATACTGACTAATAAAACTTACCAACTTATCTACGCTGTGTACCATATCACCAGTAAATCCACTCTGTACGGTCTTTCCGTTTATGTCCAGATGAAAATGCAGGTTCTGCACATCACCCAATGTATCTATCGGCAGCCATTCACCAACAACGGCACTACCGTCAAATCCTTTGCACAAGTCCCAGGGCAAGCCTTTCTCACGCAGAGACTTCTGCATGTCGCGAGCGGTGAAGTCTATTCCCACAGAAACCTCCTGATAGTAACGGTGGGCAAATCGCTCAGGGATACTGCGTCCTAAGTGATTGATACGTACCACCAGTTCTGTTTCGTAATCACACTGCTTGGTATAGGCAGGGATAAAGAATGGCTTTCCGCCCGTAAGCAAAGAAGAGTCCGCCTTTGTAAAAACAACAGGGTCCTCTATATTTAATAACGTACCATGAAGCTCTTTATTGTGCTCCACGTAATTCATTCCTATCCCAAAAATCTTCATTACTCAGTTAAAGTTCGCAATTTCCCTGACAAAGGTATAAAAAAAAGTGAACCAATCATACGAATGGTTCACTCTTTTTATGAAATTATTTCAGTTCGTTGCCGAAATTATTCAGCACGAAGTGTGAAACGCTTGAAATCTGTAACAACCAGATCCTTATCTACTGACTGCAGGTAAGAAGCTACTGTGAAGTTCTTGTCCCAGATATACTCCTGGCTCATCAAACAGTTCTCCTTGAGGAACTTGTTCAGACGGCCCTTAGCGATATTCTGAATCATAGCCTCGTTCAAGTTAGCAGCCTTCTCAGCGCTAACCTCAGCGATGATCTTCTTAACGGCAGCAACATCCTCAGCTGTAATCCAGCCCTTAGCCTGGTTGCTCTCCATATGATCCTCAGAATCGAAGTGAGCGGGGTTGAAGCCAGCCTTCTTGATAGCAGCCTCAACAGCCTTCTGAACCTGCTCTGCCTTTGTCTTCTCGATAGCAACGGCAATCTCGTTATCCTTTACAGACTGGGGAACGCCTGTCTCATCGATAGCAACGGGAGCAGCACTGGCAATCTGCATGGCAATGTTCTTACCTACAGTCTCGTCAGCAACAGCCTTGTTCAGAGCCAGCATGGTGCAGAGACCATTGCGGTTCATGTGGTTGTAAGTAAAGATATTCTCAGACTCGATGTAGCAGTAACCGTCCAGCTCCATCTTCTCACCTGTAACACCGCTACGCTCGGTAACAGCATCAGCTACAGTCACATCGCCCAGGGGCAGTGCCTTAACCTCGTCCAGAGACTTAGCCTTGGCAGCAACGGCAGCGTTCAGGATGTTCTGGGTCAGCGCTACGAAGTCGGCATTGTTGGCTACGAAGTCGGTCTCGCACTTCAAGGCGATGATAGCACCGAAACCGTTCTCGGCCTTAACCAATACACAACCCTCAGCAGCCTCGCGGTCACTACGCTTAGCAGCTACAGCAGCACCCTTCTTACGCAGGTATGCAACAGCACCGTCCATGTCGTCAGACTCAGCCAGGGCCTTCTTACAGTCAGCCAAGCCTGCACCGGTCATCTCACGGAGCTTCTTAATATCTGTCATTGTAACGTCCATAGTACGTCTTTCTTCTTTTAATGATTGATGAATAAATTAATTACTCAGCAGTTTCCTCAGCAGGAGCCTCTGCAGCCTCAGCGGGAGCTTCTACAACCTCCTCAGCAGGAGCCTCTTTAGCAGCCTTCTTGCGACCACGCTTTACAACGGGCTGGTCGTCCTGCTCAGCGGCAGCATCGCTATCAGCCTTCTCTGCCTTACGCTCCTCCAGACCCTCGGTGATAGCAGCACAGCAAGCATCCAGAATAACCTCAACGCTCTTGCTTGCATCATCGTTAGCGGGAATCATGAAGTCAACATTGTCAGGATTAGAATTGGTGTCAACAATACCGAATACGGGGATACCAAGACGGTTTGCCTCACGAACAGCAATCTGCTCCTTCAGAACGTCAACAACAAACAGGGCTGCGGGCAGACGAGTCAAGTCAGCGATAGAACCGAGGTTCTTCTCCAACTTAGCACGCTGACGCTGTACCTGCAGGATTTCGCGCTTAGACAAGTTGCTGAAAGTACCATCAGCTGTCAACTTATCAATATTGGCCATTTTCTTAACAGCCTTACGGATTGTGGGGAAGTTGGTCAGCATACCACCGGGCCAACGCTCAATAACGTAGGGCATGTTAACAGATGTAGCCTTGTCAGCTACGATCTGCTTAGCTTGCTTCTTAGTAGCAACAAAAAGAATCTTCTTACCGCTCTTAGCAATCTGCTTCATAGCCTCAGCAGCCTCGTCAACCTTAGCAACAGTCTTGTGCAGGTCGATGATATGAATACCATTGCGCTCCATGAAAATGTAGGGAGCCATAGCGGGATTCCACTTTCTCTTCAGGTGACCGAAATGACAACCGGCCTCCAACAGTGTATCAAAATTTGTTCTAGACATAGTCTTTTTTGTTTTTTTGTTTACCTTCTTTTTAATTCTTTCTTTTGTTAGAATCAATCTGCGAGTAGTCCACCCGATTATACCTTATTATTATATTATAGGAGTCACGCAGATTTAGATACTAAACTAAGCGACGTTTCTAACCATCCAACAAATATTAACGCTTGCTGAATTGGAAACGACGACGTGCCTTTGGACGACCTGGCTTCTTACGCTCAACCTCACGGCTATCACGAGTCATGAAGCCTTCAGCACGAAGTGCCTTCTTGTCCTCTGCATTAATCTTAACCAAAGCGCGGGCAATAGCCAGACGCAGGGCCTGAGACTGGCCTGTGAAACCACCGCCGAACAAGGTTACCTTAATATCATACTTCTCAGCAGCATCCAAAAGGTTCAGGGGCTGCTTAACCACATACTGCAGGATGGGGCTGGGGAAATATTCTGTAAGATCTCTCTTGTTGATAGTAATCTTACCAGTACCATCAGCAACATATACGCGAGCCACAGCACTCTTGCGGCGACCCAGTGCATTTGCAATATACTTTACTTCCATCTCTTACTATTATTTATACAGGTTAATATCAATTGCCTTGGGGCTCTGTGCCTGCTGCTTGTGCTCTGCACCCTCGTAGATGTAGAGGTTGTTCAACAGACGATCTGCCAATTTATTCTTGGGGAGCATGCCCTTTACAGTCTTACGCAACAGCTTGTCTGCGCCGTTGGGCTTAGCCAGGATGCTAGCGGGAGTAGCCTCACGCTGACCACCGGGATAACCTGTGTAAGAATAATAGATACGATCTGTCATCTTCTTACCTGTCAGACGAATCTTCTCGGCATTAACGATGATAACATTGTCACCACAGTCTACATTGGGAGTAAACTCGGGCTTGTACTTACCTCTCAGCAATTTTGCCACCTTAGTACAGAGGCGACCCAGAATCTGATCTGTAGCATCTACTACAACCCATTCCTTCTTGGCGGTTGCCTTGTTGATAGAGATGGTCTTGTAACTCAAAGTGTCCATTCTTTGTTTTTGTTCTTTTTGTTTTTAACTACTATTTTCTCAATTCTGCATGCTTTTACGAACCACCTGTCTGGCCAAAGAACAAGCTATTCTTACATGCATGGAGGGCATTTCTGTCCCCCCTTGATAATAATCGGCGTGCAAAGGTACAACTATTTCTCAAACTGACAAACCATTAGACCTCTTTTTTTACAAAAAAGTACCATTATATAAGAAGTAGCCCCCTAATGGGAATTAAAAATGAAGAGTGAAGAATGAAGAATTGGTTGGCGAAATACCGAAATATCGATATACCGAAATATCGAGAACTCTAAAACATAAAAAAGCCTCAAGGAGAAAAGCATCCACCTTAAGGCTAAATTCTATTTCGGAAGTTGAATAGTTAAACTATTTCAAAATTTCCGCTATTACTTCTTCTGCGACAAGCAGTTTCTGCTCACCGGTTATCATATTCTTCAACATTACCTTACCCTCGGCAATCTCCGTCTCTCCAGCAATAGCAACGAAGGGGATTGACTTTGCGTTTGCGTACTGCATTTGCTTCTTCATCTTCACGCTGTCGGGATATATTTCCGTACGGATACCAGCCTTACGTGCCTTGTCGGCAATGGGCAAACAATAATTGGCCTCAGCCTCTCCGAAGTTGATGAACAGCAACTGGGTTGCAGTTGTCACCTCCTCAGGATAAAGTTCCAGTTGATTCAGGACATCGTAGATTCTGTCGGCGCCAAAGGAGATACCTACACCGCTGATGCCTGGCATGCCAAAGATACCTGTCAGGTTGTCGTAACGACCACCACCTGTTATACTACCAATCTGAACATCCAAGGCTTTCACCTCGAAGATGCAGCCTGTATAGTAGTTCAGACCACGAGCCAAAGTCAAATCGAGTTCGAGTTGAGAGTTGAGAGTTGAGAGTTTAGAGAGGACATACTCAACCTCATCAAGTCCTTTCAAACCCGTCTCGCTATCCTTCAGCACTTGACGCATGGTGGCAATCTTCTCAGTATTGGAACCACTCAGACCGATGATAGGCTGCAGCTTCTCAACCTGAGCCTCAGACAATCCACTTTCCAACAGCTCGGCATTCACATTCTCCAAGCCAATCTTGTCCAGTTTGTCGATTGCAACTGTAATATCAACAATCTTATCGGCAGCACCAATTATCTCAGCAATACCGGAAAGAATCTTTCTGTTGTTAATCTTTATGCAGACACGAATACCAAAGCGCTGAAAGACTGTATCTACAATCTGCATCAACTCAACCTCGTTCAACAAGCTGTCGCTACCAACCACATCAGCATCACACTGGTAAAATTCACGATAACGCCCCTTCTGAGGTCTGTCTGCACGCCATACGGGCTGAATCTGGTAACGTCGGAAGGGAAGTGTCAATTCCTCACGATGCTGCACAACATATCGTGCAAAAGGAACGGTCAGGTCGTAACGCAATCCTTTCTCACACAACTGGGCAGCCAAATGTCCGGTTGCACCTTTCTCTAAATCTTCGCTACTTATTCCCTTCAGGAAATCGCCACTATTCAGGATCTTAAAGAGAAGCTTATCGCCTTCTTCGCCATATTTACCCATCAGCGTACTCAGATTCTCCATGGCAGGAGTCTCTATCTGCTGAAAACCATACAAGGCATAAACCTGACGAATGGTGTTGAAGATGTAGTTACGGCAGGCCATCTCCTGAGGGCCAAAGTCGCGCGTTCCCTTTGGTATACTTGGTTTCTGTGCCATTTTATCTATAGATGTTTCATTTTGCGGGTGCAAAGGTACAAATTAAAAGTGAAAAGTGAAAAGTGAAAAGTGAAAAATGAGAAATGGAAAGTTAAAAGTGTGGATTAAGAATAGGTTTTTTGAATTTTGAATTAATGCCACACCTTTGGCTTCGCCGAAATTACTTTCACTCGGAAAAAAACAAATTAATTTGCTTTTTCGCTCGCTTACCCGTACCTTTGCACTGAAAATTCCGAAATGCAATGAACATGTTTGGCAAAAAGATACTTAACGATACACAGCTTCAGCGAACAAAAGAGATGAAACGGCTGGCTGAAACCAAGCTCAACAATATAGAGGAGAACCTGGAACTATTGCGTAAACAGCAGGTATTCCTACGCAGATACAACAAGTTGAAGATGGACCTGAAGCAAGAGAAAGCCAGACTCTTCGAGCTAAACAAACAACAGGCTTCGATGGCAAACGACATTCGCCAATTGGAACGCTACGAGATGTTCGAGGCCATCCAGGGCACCTTCCAACGAGTAGCCATCCTGGAGAAACTTACCGACCAGAACAAACGCAGTCTCAGCTTGATAAAACGGGAAAGCGATGACCTGAACCAGAGTTGGAGTGCACAGGAAAAGCTACAGGTTCAGATGAAAAATCAGCGCAAGAGTACGGAGGAGAAGAACCACGCCGTACACGACAATATCTTCCACGCCTTTACCCTTCAGGGCTATTCCCAGGCCTGCGAAGAAGAAATAGACAACCTGAGCAAACTGATTGAGAAAGCCAACCAGCAGGTAAGCACCTTGGATAGCAACATTTACGAAGTAGAACAAAACATAGACCTAATTTCCGAACAACTGTCGCTCCACAAGTCCAGACGCCAAAGCATGGAGATTCACGAGCAGACGATTCTGCATGCCGAGAAGATCCTGCTGCTACTCGATAACCTGCAAGACATCGAAGAGGAACAGGCAAGGACCAAGAACCTGCAAGCCGAGACACTTCAAAAACAAGAGGAAGAGAACATACTCCTCGAGAGAGTTTTCAGCAAATATCAGGACGTTACGTCAGACATAGAAACCCTGGAGGGCGAGTTACAAACACACAAGTCCAATATCTTGGGACAGGACAGTTACAAACTGCAGGAACGTGCCATGCAGCTCAAGAGTATGAAGCAAATGCTGATTTCTGCCCAATCGCTATGGCACCAGATTTCTGTTGGATACCGGGCTATTGAGGAGAAAACCAGAACGCTGAATGAACTGCGCCTGCACATAGACCAGACAGAACGCAACATCAAGGAGATGGAGAACGAGGTCGGCAAGCTGTCACGCCTCTGCCACGAAAAAGAACATACATACCTTCTGAGTAAGGGACAGAACATCATTCAACTAAGAGCCGACCTCAAGGAAGGCGTCAGCTGTTCTGTCTGCGGAGCTACGCACCACCCCTATCACAGCGATACCATGTTGGAACAAAGCAAGCTCATTGGCGAATTCAAAACTGATTACGAACTGCTGTCGGCAGAACTACGAGGTAAACGAAAGCTGCTTGACGAGTTGCGACTTGACCTTGCCGAAAGCAAAGGTCGTCAGTTCTCAGAAGAGAGTTCCCTCAATGCCATCCGCGTTCGTCAAAATGACGACGTAAAGGAATGGGGCATCTATTCTTCGCTGGACGCATCTTTCAAGGACTGCTCTCCCAGCACCAACCAGAATGCCAGAATGGCAATGATACGCCACATGATAGAAAGTACAGGTGCAGATGCCGAGGCAGCACAGAAGGAGTTGGACACTTTCAACTATCACATATCACAGATCTCAAAACTGAGCGAGAAGCTACAGACCCTCGAGTTGCAGAAGAAAGACCTTGACGTCCGCTTGAACGAAGTCAACACTGGCTGTCAGGTAAGAGTAGGACAAGTTGAGAGGGTAACGGCAATGATAGACAGCGAAAGCATTCGTTATAGCGAGATTTACCACCATCTGGAGGAATGCATAACCATAAAAGACTGGAAGGGTATTTGGGACAACACCCACGAAGGGTTGCGCGAACAAATCATAACGCTGAAGAACACCTGGGACACCATAAACGAACAGATTCTTAAGGAACAGCAGGAACTAGCTATTCTGAAAGCCCAGCACGAAGCCATCCTGTTACAGCAGAAAAGTTTCAGATACTATCTCGAACTGACCCTCAATCGTACAGAGGATCGCAGGAACCAGATTGAAGAGAACAGTAAGACCATCAGGCAATCTACAGGTGAATATGGCCCCAAACAATTATATGACCAAGTTTACCAGCAACTTACAGAGGCTCGTCAAGCAGAAGAAACCGAGCAGGAGAAAACCCAAAAGATGTTGCACGATATTGATTACCTGAGAGGACGTGACGAGTTCCACATTATGTTCGGAAAGGAACTGAGCGAAGAGCTAAGCCAGGAGCGCTCGCGCTTGGATCTTTGGATACGCAACTTCAACATGCATCACCCTCCTGTTCAATATTCCGAACTGCAAGAAGTCTTCAGCGAAGAAAAGGAATGGGAGGAGATTCGTTCCAATATTCAGAAAGTACAACGCGACATTGCCCTCTGCCAGGCTCGAGTTGACGACCTGAACAGCAGACTTATTTCCCTGCAGGCTGAAGGCAACTACCATAGTGCCGACGACGAAACGTTACAGGAATCCCTTGTCGCACAGTTAGAAAGCCTCGAATCCAAGCGTCGCGAGATTATGATGCAGATTGCCCGTCATAGCGTTGCACTAGAAGATCACGAGAAAGCAATCCACTCAGCCAACAACTCGGCACAGCTTCAGTCCGAGGAGCCAGAATCTGAGGAGTGCTGAATAATCACAGGAAGGAATACTGGGCCGTAAGTAGCGCACTTGAACTCCCCTATCCCATTGATATTGCCAAACGCCTGCATGGTGGTAGGCTTGTACATAGCCAGTTGGCGCAGCACCTTTTCCGACATAATCACAAACGGAGGTTCACCCTTCTGCTGAGCTATTCTAAGGCGAAGCTGCCTTAGTATCTCGAACAGTTCCTTATCCTCCTCGGGTTCATTCTTTGGAAAGTTCCACAAATCTGACAGCACCTCTTTTTGCCGGGGCTGTTTCTTTTTCCCTTTAAGTGGCTGTACCTCACGCCTTATCACCACTAGCATAGCCTGACGCTCTCCATATAGCACTTGTCGCCCCAGTTCGGTTACACGCAAATGGTTGTGCTGGTCGTACATTACCTCAATATACCCCATCTGCAGCATCTGCAGCATATAATCCCTCCAATCTCTTACTGGCACTGCACTTCCTACCCCAAAGGTTTTCAACTTGTAGTATTGGTAACGCCCCACCTCGTCTGATGGAATACCACACAAGATATCTATGCACGTATGCATGGAAATCATCTGGTTGGCACGCACTATGGCACTCAGCGCCATTTGGACATACTTTGTTCCATCGAACAACTGAGGAGGATGCTGGCAGACATCACAATTATGGCAATCCGATGCCGTTTCTTGCCCAAAATAATTCAGCAGGATTCGTCTGCGACAGACATTGGCCTCGGCATACTCACGCATACGATTTAGACGCTCCATGTTTATCTCGCTTTGTCCACTCATCTGTGCAAACCTCGTAAGTTGTACAATATCCCCAGCATTATAGAACAACAAGGTATCAGCCGGAGCACCATCTCGACCCGCTCTGCCTATCTCCTGATAGTAATTCTCTATACTTTTTGGTAGATTGTAATGAATTACGAAACGGACATTTCCCTTGTTAATTCCCATACCAAAGGCTATAGTAGCACATACCACCTGCACCCTGTCATTCAGGAAATCTTCCTGCGCTCTGTTACGTTCCAGCAACGACAAACCTGCATGATAGACGGCAGCTTCCACATGGTGTGCTCGCAGGAAAGCTGCCACAGACTCAGCATTCTTCTTGCTCAGGCAATAGATAATACCAGGGTCATTCTTATGCGATGCTAGAAAATGCAAGATGGCAACACGTTTCTCGTATGAATCTAATCCGCGTCTTACGTCCAGACTCAAGTTCGGACGGTCAAAACTGCCAATAAAGACTTCTGCATCAGGGATGTTCAACTGATTCAGGATATCGAAACGCGTCACCTTGTCGGCTGTTGCAGTCAGGGCTATGATAGGAACCTGTGGAAAGGTTTGTCTCAAGACACCCAACTGACTGTATTCCGGTCTAAAATCATGCCCCCATTGCGAAATGCAATGAGCCTCATCCACAGCAATCAGCGAAACACGTATAGACCTGAGCAGGCGGGGCATTTCCACCATTAAACGTTCAGGAGAAAGAAAGATAAGCTTAACATGCCCATCCTGACACTCGCGTTGCAGAGTCATTAAGTCCAAATCATCCACACTACTATTCAGGGCAACAGCTTGAATACCATTGCAAAGAAGTTGTCGCACTTGATCTTGCATCAACGATATCAGGGGTGAGACAACTAGAGCTGTACCTTCCATCATCAAGGCCGGCAATTGGTAGCAAAGACTCTTTCCGCCACCTGTCGGCATTAGAACAAGTGCAGAGTGTCCCTGCATAATATTTTCTATAATTTCACGCTGAAAGGGACGGAAACTATCATACCCGAAATATCGTTTTAACACATTTTCCATACGAGGATGTAAAAAAAATTGCGCAAATTTATCATTTTTTTTACAATATTCACATTACTAATAAAACAAATTTGTATTTTTGCAGCGGAAAATCCTCAAAAAAGAACGATGGCTAAGTACAATTTAACCGAGAAAAAGCAAAAGACACCTCTTTACAGGTCATTGCTTAAGATGGAGACCGTAGATGAAATTTACCAGCAGATAATGGCAAAGTTCATTGTTGAAAAGAAGTATCGAGACTGCAACTATTCTGCCAAAAAGATGGCCGAGGAGTTGAACACCAACGTCAGGTACATCAGCGCCATTGTTAACCTGCGTTATCAGGACAACTACTCCCAGATGGTAAATGAGTTCCGCATCAAGGAAGCCATGTATATGCTCAAGGACCGTCGATACCTGAACATGACTGTCGAGGATATTGCCCTTGCAGTAGGATTCCAGAACAGACAATGCTTCTACGTAGCCTTCTACAAGCGTCTGGGAATTACTCCACGTGAGTACAGAACCAGCAACATGGAGATGCTGCAGGAGAAGCTAGATTTGAAGAAAAACAAGAAAAACAAAAAGAAAGAGGAGAAGAATGCAGGAACAAAGTGATTTCACATTCCAGGCTGAACGCTTTGCCGATATACAACTTCTCCGTTACCAGGTTCCCGGATTCAAAGAACTTACTCTACGTCAGAAACTCCTTATCTACCACCTGAGCAGGGCGGCACTGTTGGGTCGTGACATTTTATGGGACCAGAACGGAGCATACAACCTGCGCATACGTCAGGTTCTCGAAACTATTTATACACAGTATCAGGGTAATCGCAACACAGAGGATTTTCAACAATTCACCACTTACCTGAAGCGTGTTTGGTTCAGTAACGGCATACACCATCACTATGGATACCAGAAGTTTACGCCAGGATTCTCAGAGAATTTCTTTACCGATGCGGCAGAGCAATTAGGACTAGACGTAGAGGATTTACTTCCCATCATTTTCGATCCTTCCGTCTTGAGCAAGCGTGTAAATCAGACAGAGGGAGCAGACCTCCTGCTCACCTCGGCCAGCAACTACTATCAGGACGGTATCACCCAGGCAGAAGCAGAAGACTTTTATGCCAATCAGAAAGCCGAGGGAGATTCCCTGCGTCCCATTATGTATGGTATGAACAGCCGTTTAGAGAAGAAACCTGACGGCACATTGTACGAGAATATATGGCGCAGCGGAGGCCTATACGGCCCAATCATTGAACGCATCATCGCATCCCTCAAGGACGCACTGCCGTATGCCGAGAATCCGAAACAGCATGCCGTCATAGAAAAGTTGATTGAGTTTTACCAAACAGGTAATCTCAAGACCTTCGATGAATATACCATCCTCTGGGTACAGGATACAGAAAGCCATGTGGATTTCACCAACGGATTTACCGAAGTCTATGGCGACCCGTTGGGACTGAAAGCCAGCTGGGAGGGATACGTCAACTTCATCGATCCTATTGCTACCCGTCGTTCCCAAGCCCTTAGTGACAATGCACAATGGTTCGAGGACCATTCGCCCATAGATTCCCGTTTCCGCAAGAAGGAGTGCAAGGGTGTTTCGGCCAAAGTCATCAATGCCGCTATCCTGGGTGGAGACCTCTACCCCAGCAGCGCCATAGGTATTAACCTGCCTAACAGCAACTGGGTCAGAGCTGAATACGGCAGTAAGAGCGTTACCATTGGCAATCTGACACATGCCTACGCTCAAGCAGCCAAAGGCAGTGGACTTCGTCAGGAATTTGTTATAGACCCACAAACCATTGATTTGTTAGACAAGTACGACGACATCTGCGACGACCTGCATACCGACCTCCACGAATGCTTAGGACACGGAAGCGGACAATTGCTGCCAGGTGTTGACCCCGATGCATTGAAGGCTTACGGCAGCACCATCGAAGAAGCACGTGCCGACCTCTTTGGACTCTACTATTTGGCCGACGAGAAACTTGTAGAGCTAGGCCTTACGCCCAATACCGAGGCTTATAAGGCACAGTATTACAGCTACCTGATGAACGGAGCACTCACACAGTTGGTACGTATCGAGAAGGGCGACCAGATAGAGGAAGCCCACATGCGCAACCGGGCCCTCATTGCCCGCTGGGTACTGAAAAACTTTCCCCAAGCTGCCGAACTCACAGAGAAAGACGGCAAGCATTACATACAGGTACATTCCTACCCTATGCTACGTACCGCCTTTGCCACCTTGCTGGCAGAGATTCAGCGCATAAAGAGCGAAGGCGACCTTTCCGCAGCACGCCAGTTAGTAGAAGAATTTGGCGTACAGGTTGACAAAGACCTGCACCAGGAAGTGTTGGAACGATACAAGGAACTGAATATCTCACCCTACAAGGGTTTCATCAACCCCCAATACGAACTTATCTATGATGCGAAGGGCAACGTTACGGATGTAGAGATACGATATGGCGAGGCCTACGACCATCAAATGCTACGATATGGAAAACTCTGACCTACTGAACATAAAGAAAGAACTTCGCGCCGCCATGAACGGTATCCTCAGCGCCAAGATGCGCGAGGCTGGAGCACCTTATAAACTGGTGTTTGGCGTTGAACTGCCACGACTGCAGAACATAGCAAACGAATTCCAACCTTCACGCTCATTGGCTCAGCAACTGTGGAACGAGAATATTCGCGAGTGCAAACTTCTGGCCACAATGCTTATGCCACCCGAGGAGTTCCTGCCCGAGGTGGCTGACATTTGGGCTGACGAAATTTCCACGGCCGAGGTAGCGCAAATCCTCTGCATGCAACTTCTCTGCAAGGAACCTTGGTGCGCCACCGTAGCCTTCGAGTGGATAGCCTCCCCTGCTCCGATGCGTCAGTTATGCGGTTTCCTCTGCATCGCCCGCTTGTTACAACAAGGAGCCCAGTTGCAGGAACGTTCCGCCCAAGAGTTTCAGGACCAGGCACAATCGTTGCTCCCCAATGCCGACCTGCCTCTAAGAAAAGCCATCATAGCTGCAACATCATATTTGGAATAAAAATAAACAAGATTTATTTTGTATTCCGCTCACTTATTCGAAACTTTGAGACCTTCGTCTCGAAATTACTCTCGCTCGGGAATAAAAATAAACAAGTTTTATTTTGTATTCCGCTCACTTATTCGTAATTTTGTACCCGCTAATGAGTGAGAATACAGACACATACACCCTTGCCGCCCAGCGACTCACGGAATTCATGAAGGGCAAGATTACACGCAAGACCCCCGAAAGATTCGAGATTCTGCGTGTCGTTTGCATGATACCAGGCATCTTCAGCATCGACGAGTTGCAGGAGATGATGGAAAAGAAAGCTAAGTTTCAGGTCAGCAGGGTCACACTCTTTAACACGCTAAGACTGTTAGAAGAGGCCAAGCTGGTAATCAAGCACACCCTCTCACGTGCCGCCCACTACGAATGCTGCATCACGCCACACCCCATGGTATGCCTGGTATGCGAGCAATGCGGATTAGTGCGCAAACTGGAAAGCAGCAAAATAGAAAACTGGCTCAGCGAGCAGAAATGCAAGCAATTCATCATTACGCAACCGGTGCTGTACTTCCATGGCCTGTGCCGTAGCTGTATGGTCAAGAACAGTATCAAAAAAAAGAAAGCAAATTCAAAAACAAAAATACAGAAGAAATGAAAAAAGGAAAAGTAGATGCCCTGCTGGGTATCGTTTTCGGCGATGAAGGAAAAGGTAAGGTTGTGGATTGTTTCACACCCCGCTATGATGTCGTAGCCCGCTTTGCCGGTGGTCCGAATGCCGGCCACACCATTATATTCGAAGGCAAAAAGTTCGTCCTCAGAAGCATTCCCTCAGGAATCTTCGACGAGGGTAAACTCAACATCATCGGTAACGGATGCGTCATTGCCCCCGACCTCTTTATGCAGGAGGCCAAGGAACTGGAGGCTGCCGGTTACGATCTCAAGAGCCGTCTGCACATCAGCAAGCGAGCCCACCTAATTCTGCCCACACACCGCGTACTGGATCGCGCCTACGAGGCAGCTAAGGGTAAGAACAAAGTTGGCACAACAGGCAAGGGCATTGGCCCCACCTATAGCGAGAAAGCAAGTCGTACTGGTCTGCGCGTTGGCGACATCCTGGGTGACTTCCCACAGAAGTACGCAGCCCTAAAAGCTCGTCACATGCAGATCCTGCAGGACCTCCACTACACCGACTTTGACATCACAGAAGAGGAGAAGGTATGGATGGAAGGCATAGAATATATGCGTCAGTTCCAACTTACCGATACAGAGATAGAGTTGGGCAAGGCACTGGCCGAGGGTAAGAGTGTATTGGCTGAAGGTGCTCAGGGCACTATGCTTGACATCGACCACGGTACCTACCCCTTCGTTTCCAGCAGTAACACCGTTAGTGGTGGCGTCTGCACAGGTTTGGGCGTAGCCCCCAACAGCATTGGCGAAGTCTTTGGTATCTTCAAGGCATACAGCACCCGTGTAGGTTCAGGTCCCTTCCCTGTAGAGTTGTTCGATGAGACAGGCGATAAGATCCGCGAGATTGGTCACGAGTACGGAGCCGTAACGGGTCGTAACCGTCGTTGTGGCTGGCTGGACTTGGTAGCTCTCAAGTACGCCATCATGATAAACGGTGTAACTCAGCTCATTATGATGAAGAGCGATGTACTGGATACCTTCGACACTATCCGCGTCTGTGTGGCTTACCAGAAGGACGGCGTTACCACCACCGACATGCCATACGACACAGAGGGCTGGCAGGCTGTATATGAGGACCTTCCCGGTTGGAAGACCGACCTCACACAGATGACATCAGAGGCTCAGTTCCCCCAGCAGCTCAAGGACTACATTACATATATAGAGAAGGCAACCGCCACTCCTATCACCATTGTCAGTGTAGGTCCTGACCGTGCTCAGACTATCGAGCGCAAGTAAGAGATATATGCTATAAGAACAAAGAAGAGGACTTCCTATTGAGGTCCTCTTTTTTTTTATTCGACTATTTTCATTTTGAAAATAGTCCCAATTCCAATATGGCGTTTCTCTGACAGCGATACGGCATATCACTCACAGCAATACGGCATATCGCTCATAGCGATACGGCATATCTCATAAATCAGAAAGACAGAAAGGATGGATTGGCGCCTAAACGAAGGGCGGTCTGGGCATCCTGACGGGACTGCTTTTTCTTTTTCATGTCCTTATACAAAAGGGAGCGGGAGACGTAGCAGTCTGAATTCTCCGGTTCCAGTTCAATGGCACGATTGAAATCGGCAAGGGCAAGGTCGTAATGCTTGCGACCCTGATATATACCGCCACGTACCAGATACAACGAAGCATGTTTGGGAAAAAGCTGAATAAGGGCATCCATCTGCTCCATAGCCTCACGTGGACGACGGTCCTTATCGTTTAGAATAGCCAAACCAAGGCGTGCCTTCTCGTTCAGAGGTTCAAGCTTTACGAGACGTTCGTAGTCTGCACGCGACAATTTGTAATCGCGTCGTTGACTATAGAGATAGGCACGGAAGAAGAGGGCTTCTGTCTGATTAGGCTCCAAATTCAGCACCTCAGTATAATCAGCCATTGCACGACCGGTATTATCCAAATGCATATAAAGGGAGGCCCTGTTGAGCAAAAGGCTGATGGTGGTGCCCGAAATAGCCAGGCCCTGATTATAAGATTCGAGGGCTCGCTGATATTCTCCCCTACGCTCCTGAATATTGCCAATATACTGATAAAGCAGGGCGTTGGACTTCATAAGGGGGTCTACCTCTAAGGCCTCGCGAAAGGTCGCCTCAGCCTGCTGCAGGCTGTCTTTCTGCATTTGTTCTAGTCCCTGCTTCACCAACTGCTGGTATCGCTGTGCGTTGGTGCACAGGGCAAACAAGAGGAAGAGACAAAAAAAACCTCCTCTAACGGAAAAACATACCTTATATATAACGCCGGCCTTACTCATTCCATTTAACATGTCACTTTCTCCCCTTCCCCTCCCCATAGAGGGGGAGGGCTAGGGAGAGGGTCTCTTACTTATTCTTAATATAGTCAACAATCCACTGACCAACTTCCTTGGTACCATACTTGGCACCGCCCTCAACCTGAATCTCGGGAGTACGGACATTCTGGTCCAGAGAAGCATTCACTGCCTCGCGGATAAGAGCACCTTCAGCTTTGAGATTGAAGTACTCGTACAACATAGCTACGCTCAAGATCTGAGCCAAGGGGTTGGCAATATTCAAGCCCTTGCCTTGAGGCCATGATCCGTGGATAGGCTCGAATACGGGAGTATGCTCACCTGTAGAGGCACTAGGCAGCAAGCCCATAGAGCCTGTGATGCAAGAACCCTCGTCGGTAAGGATGTCACCGAAGGTATTCTCTGTTACCATAACGTCGAAGAACTTGGGATCCTGAATCATACGCATGGCAGCATTGTCAACATACATAAAGTCGGTCTCGACATCAGGATATTCACCCATCATCTCCTGAGCGACCTTGCGCCACAGACGGCTGCTGGCCAATACGTTGGCCTTGTCAACAACAGTCAGGTGCTTACGACGCTGACGAGCATACTGATAGGCTACGCGCAGAATGCGCTCTACCTCGGGACGGCTGTAGAAGTTGGTGTCGTAAGCCTCATCTGTACCCTCCTTTTTCTCACCAAAGTACATACCACCGGTCAGCTCGCGGATGCAAATAAAATCAGCACCACGTACCAGTTCGTCCTTCAGGGGAGACTTGTGCACGAGGCAGTCAAAGGTTTCAACGGGACGGATATTGGCAAACAGGCCCAGCTTCTTACGCATAGCCAAAAGACCCTGCTCAGGGCGTACCTTGGCTGTTGGGTTGTTATCGAATTTGGGGTCGCCTACACTGGCAAAGAGTACAGCATCAGCATCCATACAAGTCTGGAAAGTTTCCTCGGGGAAGGGATCACCCACCTCATCAATAGCATGAGCGCCACAAAGAGCCTCCTTGTAAGAAACCTCGTGTCCGAACTTCTGGGCTACAGCACTCATAACGGCTACGCCCTGCTCCATAATCTCTGGACCGATACCATCACCGGCCAAAACTGCAATCTTAAGCTTCATATTCTTGTTCTATTATGTTTAACATCTTAATGGTTGCCTTGATGGCCGCCTCTGTTTGGTCGGGATCAAGGGCACGGGTACGGAAGGTCTTATCACCCCATACCCACGAAATGGTGGTCTGTACCAAGGCATCGGTACGTCCACCTGGTGGAATACTTACTTGATAGTTGTCAAGCCAGGGGAACTCGCGGTTCAAACGATCGCGGTATATATGGCGACAGGCACGTACAAAGGCATCGTACATACCATCTCCCATAGCAGATTCCTCATATACCTCTCCGCAGACCTCCAGCTTCACGCTGGCCATAGGCTTCAGGCCATAGGCGGTAGAAACCATATAGCTCTTAAGTTTAACCTTATCAACAGGTGCCGAATGTTTCAATACATCACTAACGATGTAGGGAAGGTCTTCCTGAGTAACAAGCTGCTTCTTATCGCCCAACTCTATGATGCGGTCCGTAACACGGCGTATCTGTTCGGGGGTGAGTTCAAAGCCCAGTTCCTCGAGGTTCTTCAGGATATTAGCCTTTCCAGAGTTCTTACCAAGGGCGTACTCACGTTTACGACCGAAACGCTCGGGAATCAGGTCGTTGCAATAAAGGCTATGTTTCTTATCACCATCAGCATGCACACCTGCCACTTGCGTAAAGACACTCTCGCCAATAATAGGCTTGTTAGGTGGCACGGCAATACCGCTGATGCTTTCTACCATGCGGCTGGCCTTGTTCAGGTTCTCCTCTACCAAGCCCGTGTTACCATGAAAATGGTCCTTCAGGATAGCCTGCACACTAGAGAGCGGTGCATTACCAGCACGCTCACCTAGTCCGTTGACCGAAGTATGAATACCCTTACAGCCACTTTTCACAGCCGCCAGGACATTGCCGGCAGCCATATCGTAATCGTTATGTGCATGAAAGTCAAAGTGCAACTCAGGATAACGCTCCACCATCTGCGTCATAAACTGAGCTGTAAGGAAAGGGTTCAGGATTCCCAACGTATCGGGCAGCATAAAACGCTTTACGCCTGCCGTACGAAGTGCGTCAACAAAATCAAATACATACTGAGGGTTGTCCTTCATTCCGTTGGACCAGTCCTCAAGATACAGATTAACGTTGATGTCCTGTTCGTGGGCATACTGGATGCATTGCTTGATATCTGCCAGATGCTCGGCAAGGGTCTTCTGTAATTGGTATTTACAATGGCGCTCCGAACCTTTGCAAAGCAGGTTGATATTCTTGCACCCAACATTCTTTACCCAATCAACAGAGGTATGCCCGTCTATAAAGCCCAGCACCTCGACCTGTTCCAGCCGGCCGGCCTGACGTGCCCATCGACATATCATGGTTACAGCATCCTTCTCACCTTCGCTCACACGGGCGCTGGCTACCTCTACCCTGTCAACGCAGAGTTCTTGCAGCAGCATACGCACAATGAGCAACTTCTCGTGGGGCACAAAGCTCACTCCACTGGTCTGCTCACCATCGCGTAGCGTGGTGTCCATGATTTCGACATACCCTCCATCCTTCTTTAGGGGGAAGTTTTGGTTATGGTTATTTTCCAATTCGGACATATAATTACAGAGTTTTATTCTCCTCTATATATTCCCTTTAAAGGGGAAAGTTAGAGAGGGTCCTTAGGAGTTCTGTTCCCACGCCTCTATCTTATCCTTGTTTGCCAAGAGGAAGTCGATATCGTCGTAGGCATTCATGAGGCAATACTTCTTATAAGCATTAATCTCGAAGTGCTCCACACTACCTGTCTTCTCGTTCTTTACCGTCTGGTTAGGAACATCTACCGTTACCAGGGTGTTGCTATCCTCAGCAATGCTGCGGAAAAGTTCCTGCTGAAACTCACGGCTGACAATAACGGGCAGCACAAAGCAGTTGAGCAGGTTGTTACGATGGATATCGGCAAAGCTATTGCTGATGACCACTCTGACGCCGTAGCCGGCAATAGCCCAGGCTGCGTGCTCACGACTGGAACCAGAGCCCCAGTTCTGACCGCCCACAATAATCTCGTGCACACCCTTGTGGGGAGCTTCAGAGAACTCAGGCTTGTTCATCACGAAGTCTGCTATGGGCTGGTTGTTTGCATCGTAACGGAGGTCGTGCATGAAGGCATCACCGTAGAACTTAGGATCACGGGTAGTGAAAGCAAGATAACGTGCAGGAATAATGTTATCTGTATTATTGTTGTCAATCTCGATGGGAATACAAGTTGACTGTATAATGTCGAATTTTTCTTTCATTGATCATTGAACATTGAACATTGAACATTAAAGCTTTCTTGGGTCAGTGATAACGCCAGTTATCGCGCTTGCAGCCACTACAAGGGGACTAGCCAGTACGGTGCGGGCACCTGGACCCTGACGCCCCACGAAGTTACGGTTGCTAGTACTGATGCTGAGCTTGCCGGCAGGAACCTTATCGGGGTTCATGGCCAGACAGGCAGAGCAACTGGGCAAACGCAATTCAAAACCTGCTTCTTCGAGAATCTTATCAATACCCTCGTCAATAATCTGCTGACGTACCACCCAACTACCGGGAACCAACCAGGCAACAACGTTGTCAGCCTTCTTCTTACCCTTTACTACAGAAGCAAAAGCACGGAAATCCTCGATACGTCCATTGGTGCATGCACCCAAGAAGCAATAGTCAACGGGTGTGCCCTCCAACTTCTGACCGGGCTGGAACTGCATATAATCCAACATAGCCTGGAACTGAGGGCGCTCAGTCTCGGGGATGCTCTCCAAGGTAGGAATGCACTCGTCAATAGCAATACCTGCACCGGGGTTTGTTCCGTAAGTGATACGGGGCTTGATATCCTCGGCACGATAAGTTACCTCCTTATCGAAGACAGCATCATCGTCGCTACGCAGTTTTTTCCACTCCTCAACGGCCTTGTCCCAAGCCTCACCCTTAGGTGCATACTCACGACCCTTCAGGTAAGCGAAAGTAATCTCATCGGGAGCAATAAGGCCAGCGCGTGAGCCCATCTCAATAGAGAGGTTAGACAACGTAAGTCGGCCTTCCATACTCATATTACGGATGGTACTGCCTGCATACTCTACAGCATAGCCAGTAGCACCGCTGGTGGTCATCTGAGCCATGATGTAAAGGGCTACATCCTTGGCAGTAACGCCAAGCTGCAAGGTACCTTCTATATTAATACGCATAGTCTTGGGCTTGCTCTGCAGGATACACTGTGAAGCCAGCACCTGAGCAACCTCGCTGGTGCCGATACCCATGGCAATGGCACCTACGGCTCCGTGAGTGCTGGTATGAGAGTCGCCACAGACGATGGTCATACCGGGCAAAGAAAGAGCTTTCTCAGGACCAACAACATGGATGATACCATTGTCCTTGGTTCCCATAGCAAAGTGGGTAATGCCAAACTCGGCACAGTTCTTGGCCAATGTCTCTACCTGGTTACGACCTACGGGATCATCAATACGCTCCTGCTGGTCGCTGGGGGTGTTATGGTCAGGCATAGCGTACACATGGTCGGGACGGAACACCTTGATATTCTTGTCCCTCAATGTATCAAATGCCTGTGGACTGGTTACTTCATGCGCATAAAGGCGGTCTATGTAAAGTTGTGTTGGGCCGTCCTCCACGTTCTGCACAACGTGTGCGTCCCAAATCTTGTCAAATAAAGTCTTCATTAGTTAAAAAGGGGCTTTTACCTAAACTTATTTATACAATCAATATATGCTTCCACACTGGCGGTTACGATATCTGTGTTGGCACCGAAGCCATAATAGAGGTGGCCGTTGTACTCCACCTGCATGTGTACTTTGCCCATATCGTCAGAGCCCTTGCTGATAGCCTGGATGGTGAACTCCTTCAGCGTCATCTTACGCTTGATGATACGCTTCAGGGCATTGATAGCGGCATCAACGGGACCGTTACCCGATGCGGCAGCCTCGAACTTCTCGTTGGCCACCAACAGACCGATGCTGGCAACACTCTTCACACCCTTGCCGGTAGTAACCTGCAGGTAGTCAAGCTTAACACTATGTGAAGCACTTCTGTCGGCACCAGCCAGTACCAGGATATCGTCGTCGGTAACCTCCTTCTTCTTGTCAGCAAGAACCAGGAACTCCTGATAAACCTTATCCAGACGTTCGCCGTCAATCTCCACACCATTCACGCTAAGACGATGTTTCAGGGCGGCACGTCCGCTACGGGCCGTCAGCACGATCGCATTATCATCGATACCCACATCCTTGGGATCCATAATCTCGTAGGTAGAAGCATTCTTCAACACACCGTCCTGATGGATACCAGAGCTATGAGCAAAGGCATTCTTACCCACGATGGCCTTGTTAGGCTGAACAGGCATATTCATCAAAGAGCTGACCATACGGCTGGTGGGATATATCTTAGTGGTGTTGATATTGGTCTCGATGCCCAGGTCGGGATGCGTCTTAAAGATCATGGCAATCTCCTCCAAAGAAGTATTACCGGCACGCTCGCCAATACCGTTGATGGTAACCTCAACCTGACGGGCACCACCCAATACACCAGCTACAGTGTTAGCGGTAGCCATACCCAAGTCGTTATGACAATGAGTGGACAGGATACTCTTTCCTGCCGCAAAAGCATCTACGTGCTCATACAGATACTTGATTTTCTCAAAATATTCATTGGGAATACGGAAACCCGTTGTGTCGGGAATGTTACAAACCGTAGCACCAGCCTTGGTAACAGCATCTATGACACGGGCCAGATACTCATTGTCGGTACGACCGGCATCCTCGGCATAGAACTCAACATCCTCTACATACTTCTTGGCATACTTAACAGCAGCCACAGCACGCTCGATAATCTCCTCGGGAGTAGAGTTGAACTTATAGCGGATGTGACTCTCGCTAGTACCAATACCCGTATGGATACGCTTGTGCTTGGCATACTTCAGGGCATCGGCAGCTACGTCAATATCCTTCTGAACAGCACGTGTCAGCGCACAAATGGTTGGCCATGTTACAGCCTTACTGATTTCTATTACTGAGTTGAAATCGCCAGGACTACTGATAGGGAATCCTGCCTCGATAACATCAACGCCAAGAGCCTCCAACTGGCGGGCTACCTGAATTTTCTCCACCGTATTCAACTGACATCCGGGAACCTGCTCGCCGTCACGCAATGTGGTGTCGAAAATAAACAATCTGTCACTCATTTTAGGTCTTTTGTTTAAATCTTTTTACTGAAAGTGGGGACAAAGTTACAAAATAAAACCCGCGTGCGCAAACATATTAAGAATAAAAGCATGCAAATGAACGACTTAGACAAGAAAAAAGTGCGATTCGTACGCCTAAATGAAATAAAATGTATAATTTTGTTCTTACGTATGCTGTATATCAACGACCATTTAGAAGACATTTCGGCAGAGCTGTTGGAGAAAGCCATCTCTTCCCTACCCCCCTGGAGGCAAGAGCTGGCACAGAAATTCAAGTTCCCGGAAGGCAAAAGGGAATGCGCATTGGCATACCTGGAGCTATGCCGCGGTTTGCAGTTGGAATACGGCATTACAGAGATGCCTACATTCTCCTACAACCAGAGCGGGAAACCCTTCCTGCCAGAGCATCCCAACATACACTTCAGCCTGAGCCACTGCAAGAAAGCCATTGGATGCTACATCAGCTCAGCCCCCTGCGGACTGGACATCGAAGGCATACGCTCGGCCAAGGACTCTTTGGTGAAGTACTGCATGAACGAGAAGGAATACCAGCAGATCTTCTCGGCTCCCAACCCAGATGAGGCTTTCATCACACTATGGACCAAGAAAGAGGCTGTCTTCAAGCTTAAGGGAACGGGCATTAACGATGACATCAAGGATATACTATCCCCTCGCAATACAGAGGGAATCTGTATCCAGACAGTTCCCAATCTGTACCACGGCTACATACTGAGTGTAGCACAATATTCAGACGCAAAGATACAATTATGGAAATAGCTCTATACCTTATACCCGTCACCTTGGGCTCTACAGAGATAGACCAAGTCCTGCCCTCATACAACCACGATGTTATCATGGGCATCAGGCACTTCATTGTAGAGAATGTCCGTTCTGCCCGACGATTTCTGCGTCAGGTGGACCGCGAGTTCCCCATTGACGACTCCGTATTCTATGAAATGGGCAAGCATGCCGACGAACGCATGTTCACTCAGTACCTGCAAGCACTTCGTGACGGGAAGCCCATGGGTGTTATCAGCGAGGCGGGCTGCCCTGCCGTTGCTGACCCTGGAGCTGATGTGGTGGCTATTGCCCAACGTCAAAACCTGAGGGTCATCCCTCTGGTGGGACCCAGCAGCATGATAATGGCAGTAATGGGAAGCGGATTGAACGGACAGAGCTTCGCCTTCAACGGCTACCTGCCTGTTGACCCACAGGATAGGGCCAAGAAACTAAAAGCTCTGGAGACACGAGCTTGGAACGAGCACCAGACACAGCTGTTCATAGAAACGCCCTATCGCAACCTAAAGATGTTCCAGACCTTAGTACAGAATCTGCGGCCACAGACCCGAATGTGCATAGCTGCGGGCATCACAACGGAAGACGAATACATCCACACCCACACCATTGCGGAGTGGAAGAAGATTGAACTGCCCGACATAAGCAAGGTTCCGGCGATATTTCTTATAAATAAATAGGGAGTAGAATTTTCGTTAGGGAGTAAAAAAGGAAGTTAAACAATAAAACCTTTGAATTCTGACAGAAAGTTTTTACTTTTGTGCCCATAATAAAGACTAACAGATGAAATACTCTATAATTATTCCGGTATATAACCGCCCCGACGAGGTGGACGAATTGCTACAAAGCCTTAGCACCCAGACCTTCAAGGACTTTGAAGTACTGGTTGTCGAAGACGGTTCCGACATACCTTGCGAAGAGGTGGTCAGGAAATATGCCGACAGGATGGAACTCAGATACTACGTCAAGCCCAATAGCGGCCCCGGCCAGACACGTAACTACGGTGTTCAATACAGCCAGGGCGAATACGTTATCGTCTTAGACAGCGACGTAGTATTACCCGAGGGTTATCTGCAAGCCATCGAAAAAGAACTCTCAACTCTCAACTCTCAACTCTCAACTGAAATAGACGCCTGGGGTGGTCCTGATCGTGCCCACGAGAGTTTTACCCCCGTACAGAAGGCCATCAACTACAGCATGACATCCTTCTTTACCACAGGAGGTATCCGCGGCGGCAAGAAGCAGATGGACAAGAAGTTCTACCCGCGCTCCTTCAACATGGGCATTCGCAGGGAGTTATACAACAAGCTGGGCGGTTTCTCTGAAATGCGCTTTGGCGAGGACATTGACTTCAGCATCCGCATCTACGAGAACGGAGCCTGCTGTCGCCTTTTCCCTGAGGCTTGGGTATGGCACAAGCGCAGAACAGACCTAAAGAAGTTCTTTAAACAGGTTCACAATAGTGGTATTGCTCGCATCAACCTGATGAAGCGACACCCTGGCACCCTGAAGTTGGTGCATCTGTTGCCTGCCGTCTTCACCTTGGGAACCTTCGCCTGCCTACTGATGGCGTTATTGTTCCTGATTCTAACTGTATTCGGCTTTATTGCTTTATGGAGCGCACCAAAGCCTGGTTGTGTCAACGGTCCTATGATGTGCATCATTGCGGGCATTGGTGGTATGTTATTATTCCTTTTGCCATTGATACTTTTCTCTACAATCATATTTATGGACAGTTCCTTCCGTAACAAGAGCATTAAGATTGGCTTCCTATCCATTGGGGCCAGCTTCATCCAGCTTATTGGCTACGGAACAGGATTCCTGCGTGCATGGTGGCTGAGGTGTGTATGCGGCAGAAACGAGGAGTTGCAGGCTTTCCGTAAAAACTTCTATAAGTAAACAATGGAGAGTATCAAGAACTGGGCATTAGACGACAGACCACGCGAGAAGATGGAATCTCACGGTGCCAGCGTGCTGAGCAAAGCAGAGTTGCTGGCCATCCTGGTAGGCAGCGGCGTGCCAGGCAAAAGTGCAGTGGAGATGATGCGCGAGATTCTGAACGACTATAACGACAGCCTAAAATTGTTGGGCAAAGCAACCGTCAACGACCTGATACGTTACAAGGGTATGGGAAAGGCCAAGGCTATCACCGTTCTGGCAGCCTGCCAGCTGGCTAACGAACGACTAAAGGAAGATCTGCAACCACGCCAGAAGATTACTGCCACGAAGGATGCCTTCCTTTACTTCCGTCCCAGATTACAGGACCTGACTGTTGAAGAGTGCCACCTGATGATGCTCAACAACCATCTGGAGATTATCAACAGCGTGATGCTCAGTCATGGCGGACTGGTAGGCACTGCGGTGGATTTGCGCGAGCTGCTGCGCCATGCTCTATTGGCACAGGCAACAAGTGTCATTCTCTGCCACAATCATCCCAGCGGGAGCCTCAGACCCAGCAAACATGACGACGAACTGACCCATAGAGCTGCCGATGCATGTAAGATGATGGGCATCAAGTTTCTCGACCACCTCATCGTGGCAGACAATAATTATTTCAGCTATACAGAACAAGGAAGAATATGAACGATACATTACAGACACAAGAACGCGTCATTGAAGTCTTACGTACTGTCTATGACCCCGAAATACCAGTCAACATCTACGACCTGGGCCTCATCTATCGTATAGAACTTAACGATGATGCTACCGAGTTGTCCGTGGATATGACACTTACAGCCCCCAACTGTCCGGCTGCCGATTTCATCCTCGAGGATGTCCGCCAGAAGTTGGAAGCCATCTCAGGTCTCACAAAGGTGGATGTACAACTGGTCTTCGAACCCGAATGGAACAAGGACATGATGAGTGAAGAAGCAAAAATGGAACTGGGATTCCTCTAAGCCCCCCCTCTAACTCCCCCTATATGGGGAGAACACTATAAAAGAAACTGACATCGACCCTGCAAAGCAGTTCCCTCCCCATAGAGGGGGAGGGTTAGGGAGAGGGTCTTTTATTATGAAACATATTTATTTCATAAGTGATGCTCATCTGGGAAGTAGGGCTATTGCCAACCCCATAGAACAAGAGAAGCACCTGTGTCGTTTCCTCGACGAGATAAAGACACAGGCTGAGAGCATTTACATGCTGGGGGATCTGTTCGACTTCTGGTTCGAGTACAAGCATGTGGTGCCCAAGGGCTACACTCGTCTATTGGGCAAGTTGGCAGAGCTTACCGACATGGGCATTGCCATTCACTTCTTTACTGGCAATCACGACATCTGGTGCAAAGATTACCTGACCAAGGAGTGCGGCGTTATCATGCACTATCAGCCAGAGGTTGTTGAGATTCAGGGCAAGACTTTCTTCTTGGCACATGGCGACGGACTGGGCGACGACAGCAAGTCGTTCCGCTTTCTGCGCTCCATTTTCCATAACAAACTTTGCCAATGGGCTTTCCATTGGATGCATCCCGACTTAGGCATGCCCTTTGGCCTAAACTGGGCCAAGCATAGCCGCATGAAACACGAGCCCACGGCTGAGAACCCGTTAGGCGAGCCTCCCTATATGGGCGAAAACAAAGAACACTTGGTTCTCTTTGCCAAGGAATATTTAAAGAAGAATCCACAGATAGACTACTTCATCTTCGGGCACCGTCATATAGAACTCGACCTCATGCTTACCCGCCAGAACCGCCTCCTCATCCTTGGAGACTGGGTAACCCAATTCACCTACGCCGAGTTCTCTGAAGGACAGATGACACTTGACAATTATCCACTATAACACATTAATAAGGTATGAAACTAAGCAAAAATCAAGTATCAATAATTAAAACTTCTATCGCATACACCATTACTTTTAGCCTTACATTCCCTTTGGGAGGCTATTTTGCCGGCAGGGGTTACTCCTGGCCAGATAGTTTAATTGCCTTTGCTGCGGGAATCGTTATTTCTGCTTTTATTTTTGGCGCCAGTATAATCGTAAATAGAGACGTCGAAAAAGAAGTAAGCAGAAACGAAGAATAACCCGACAAGGCGCCAAAAGACAGTCGTTAAACTGACCACTTTAGTTTAAAACCTTCTTTCCGTTTCGGATGACAATACCCTTTGAGGAATCGTCATCACCTATTTTACGACCACTCAGGTCATAGCTGGAATGTTCCTTTTTCAATGTTGGCTTTACAACGGCTTCTAGCCCGTCATAGAAATCTGGAAGCGGTTGGTAAAGCAACGAGAAGTTGTCAAAGCAGCACCAGTTACTTGCTGTGTATTTGTCGCACTTCAATCCCAAAGTCAGCGTACCTTTTTCTTGTAGCGGAAAAGCCAATTCATTTATATAGCACCCTTCGACAAACCGAATACCTGCAGCACGCATACTATGCGGGTAGCCGTTCTGGTTGTCAACAGAGCCATACTGAGAAGCCTCAGGCCAGCTCTCGGAATACAAGGATTTAACCTTCACCTTCTTATCATTCACATACAAATAAGCCTGTATATTCTCCTTACCATTTCTGTAGGCTGCCCCACCATCATTTTCCCCCGTTCTATAAGAAGCATTGCAGCGAACGGTGTAAACGCCGGGACGCATATTGGCAAGTGATTGGTTCATATCGAAGGATTTGTTAAACTCCTCACCACATCCATCGCGGTAGGTGGGTTCACCCTCCCACCCCTCTTTTACAGAGAAATCATAATTGGCAAGTAAAAGAGTCATATCCAGGTATTCACCCTCCTTAGGAACTGCACTGGTAGATTTCAGATAAGTGTTTACTGCCGACTTCAAATTCGTCAACGCACTATTTACCTGCGTCTCTGTCGTAGACTGCGACAGCGAATTATCGCTTCTCGAAATCTTTGTCACGAGAGAAGTCAGGGCTGAAGATTCCATGCTGGCCTGCACATTCTTCTCAGCATATGCTTTCCAGAATCGGTATTCCTCGCAAAGCGGAATAATCATGGCAACAGTATTCTGCATGTTCTGCGTTTCCGTGAGTATCGATTTTATCTTGGTATCCGTAAGTCCCTCCGCTGTGGCCCTCGTCTGAAGACTAGCAATATTCTTACGCAGCTTTTCAGGAATCAAGCTATTATGCCCCATTACTTCAAGATGCTGGACAGCCTCTTCCAATCTCCTTCCCAAGACAGTATTGTCTCCTGCCTTTTCTATGCTCATGTAGTCCATGTTTGGCATCCAGCCATTCTCATTGTATAGCAGAATACTATTAGAGCCGGCTTTCAGATGAAGGGTCGTATTGTACTCCTTGAAAGTCGTCCAGCCAGATGTATTCATTGTAATAGAGTTCACCTCTTCCCCATTCAGTACCACAGAGAACGAACGATTCTCGCCCGAACTTCCACAGAAGTGAACCGTGTAGTCAGCCTCTTCCACAACATACACATCTCTCCATTCCAGAGAGTTGCTTCTCTTACTTCCCAGCCAACCAACAAAGGCACCTCCGCTGGCAGCAGTTGAGCCGGTCTCATAGATAGCTGTTCCCAAGGCTTGATTGTTAGAAATCTCCTGATAGTCGTGCAGGAACGCAGTTTCCGCCTCATACATATAACGATCCCGACGGCTCTCAGCTTCTAGTTTATAGATACGTGTTCCATGAGCAGGTACCACAACAGAAAGCGAGCCCTCTTTTTCGCCCAAATCCTGATGTTCGAACAAATCACGCACTTTCACCTTACCACCCAAATCAATCTCGCTGAAACTGATACACATCTCCTCTTCCCTATCCGACGGATTATACAACGCCACAGCACGCGTATTTCCGTGCAGCGTGAGAATATCCTTCACCAACACATAAGTCTCGCCCACATGTTGTACCACATAAGCCTGCAGTCCCAAGGGATCCTGATTCAGGGCAATCAGTTCGCGATTCTTCAGCAACTCCAACGGACGCTCCTTGATAGTTGCCATGTTACAGCCAATCAGCAAGGGGCTGGCCATAATACACCACATGCCAAAGTGCGTCTTGTCCTCTTCCTCCGTCATCGAGCGCCCGACCTCAAGCATATCCATATCATTGTATGTGCCTCCGTAACAATAAGCAGACAGATACAGGTTTTCTTCCAGAATGCCCTTCACAGAAGCCCATCCGTCATAAATATCGCCCGTGGTACGCCAAGATGTGGATATGTCATGGCACCAGGTACCAGGGAAAGCCCATCGGCATAGATTGTAACGCACATCACGACCAGTATTAACAATTGCATCATGGATGGCTGTGTACTGCTCCTGTTCATTCAGGGCAAGATGCCTGCCACCACAATAATCCACCTTTATAAAGTCGAATTCACACTCCTTGAAATAATAGTCGGCATCCACCTGCTCATAGCCATACATTCCCACATTCGTGTTCTGCGTATCACCATTGCTGATGCTGCCACAAGTGCAGTCACCCGCATCGCTGTATATGCCAGCCTTCAAGCCCTTGGAATGAATATAATCACTTACCACCTTCAGGCCGTTGGGGAATCGCTGAGGGTGAATGCGTACTTTTCCATTGGACAAGCGGCCATACTGAAAGCCATCATCTATATTTATGTATTGGTAGCCAACGTCCTTCAGTCCCTGCGAGACCATAGCATCAGCCTGACCTTTTATAATATCCTCCGAAATGTTAACAGAAAAGGTGTTCCATGAACTCCATCCCATCGTAGGACCTTCAACCTGTGCATTCATGCCCAGCGAATTGAGCAACAATGCACTAGATATAAAAAGAAAATGTTTCATTATCATAAATTTTCATTAATTTGCTGACAAAAGTACGAACAAATGAAGGAAAAGCCAAATATTAATATGTATATTTGTATGCCGAACCAAAATACAATGAAACAAAACATCATCACATTATTTCTAATCTTCTTCTCAGCAATAGGATTGGCAAAGGCCCAAGGATGGGTTTCTGTGCAAACCGTGGGCGTACTGCCCCAGAACTCTGCAGAAGAAAACCGAGAGCATCTGCAGGAAGCCATAGATAAGATGAGCGCTTTAGGCGGTGTATTGTATATAGAACCAGCCAAAGGCGGCTATCCCATGCAAGGCGGTATCATACTAAGACGGAACGTCACCCTACTGGGCGCTCATGGTCCAACAGGCCGAGGAACTGCACTCCCCGACCGCTCTGGCCCAACTGGTTCATTATTTGTCATCCGTGATCGCGAACATCCTTTTATAACTGTGGAATCCGCCACACAAATATCTGGCATACAATTCTATTACCCTGAACAGACATGGAAAGACGGCAGCCAGATTATCGCCTATCCACCTACTATCCGTATGGCTACCGACCAAGCCGTTCAAGGTGTAACCCTCAGCAGCCTGACTTTCTATGGCGAATATATGGCTATGGATTTTCGGGCTAAGGCTCCACATATCTGCGAGCAGATTCTTTTCGAGCATTGTTACGGATACCCCCTCAGTGGCCAGTTCATAGCCATAGACCGCTGCTACGATGTTCCGCGCATTCTGCATTGCCACGTAAACCCAGCAAACATGAGAGAGTTCCGCCGTTCCTTCACACCCAGTGTCATTGATGCAGTGGTACGCAACAAGGCCTACACCTATTGGATAGACCACACAGATAATGCCCAGCTTATGGACCTCTTTACCTTTGGTGTCTATGGCGGCATCTACTTGGGGAGTGAGACATACGGCCAGCTGACGAATTTCAATTTTGATTGTGTCAGCCTCGGCATTCACAAACAGGGTAGCCAATGGAAGAACCGCAACTGGCAGATTGCCCAAGGAAGCATCATTGCCAATATTGGTGAACGTGTGGAGGACGTACACCCCATTCTTATTGAAAGAAAGGGACATACCTCGATAACAAATGTGGAATGTTTCTCAGGTGGCAATGCAGCCCTTACCACCCTTGGAGCCTCATGGGATTTCATCACCGTTCGCGACGAGGCCAGTGTCACCCTAACAGCCTGTCGCATGCAGGGATACAAAGCCGCCTCCCCCATTCATGTATCAAATGACGCTCACCTTCAAACTATCGGTTGCATAGGTCCAGACAATCAAGTCATCAATCATTAAGCCTGAATACTGGGGGCATTATTTGGTTATTTTATTCAAAAAATCCAAATGACTTTTTATACTTTCTGCTATATCACGCAAGAGTTCATCATTACAATTCTGGCTAAGTTGGCGAGTGTGAATAACCAACCTTTTCTTATCAGGACGACTATGATGAGTATAAAACCAATTACCTGGAGAATAATTAATGTGGGCACCATCTTCCACATCAAATGTAACGTTAAACGTTTCATTTATTTGCCAATCTCCTTCGATATTGTGAATATAGTTAGAACAAGCAAGAACAACAACAGGGAAATCCTGAATAAAAGAAGACTTCTTAAATGTATCAAGTCTGTACTTTCGATCAGCCGTAGCAGTTCTCAAACTTACGGTGTTATTCATTTCTGTTGTAAATGCGAAAGTACCAAAATCTGTTTTTTTATTATCCTCGCATTTATAATTATAAACGTAACCAATTAATTTCTGATATAGATTCCAAGTGTGGTTTGCAATCGCAGGCTTATCTTGTTTATAAAGACATGACAGATCATTATTTTCAAAACAGGCTTTCACATCACGAATATTCCTGAGGATATGCTCCTCGTCATTCCCCTTAATACTAGGTTCTTTTCCAATTAATAAAATATCAGCACAAGGATTACCAAGACCTACATACTCTTTCTTTTTTTGCAAATTTCAATGTATTGTTTAAACGCTTGTAGTCTTTTTTCTTTATCCATACTATTTTTAGCTAATTTCATTATTCAGTAGCAAATTTTCTTCTCACAATATCTCCCTTGCAATCCAGGCACAGGCTTCGGCATCTGCGAGGGCGTGGTGATGGTTCTTTAGGCAGTAACCGCACTCTTCGGCCACTGTATGAAGTTGGTGATTACAGAGGTACGGGAAAACTCTGCGTGAGACACACAGGGTATCGTAAAACTCATAATCGGGATAATCCATCTGGTAAACACGAAACACCGCTTTCAGGCAACTTTCATCAAAGGGCTTGTTATGAGCCACAAGGGGCAGACCTTCAATCAACGGCTCTATCTGTGCCCATACCTTTGGGAACACCGGTGCATCGTCCGTATCTTCCCGACAAAGGCCATGAACCTGGCTGCACCAATAGTTGTAATAATTGGGCTCTGGTTGTATGAGTGAGTAAAAAGAATCAACTATCTCACCACCACGCACAATGACGACTCCTACGGAGCAAACGCTGCTTCGTTCGTTATTCGCCGTCTCAAAATCTATTGCCGCAAAGTCCTGCATTTCACATCTTTCTTATATCTATTTCGACAAAAAACGAGTAAGCTTCAAAAAAAACTAATGTCAGTCTTCTATTACTGGCAATTCATCAAGATATCTGTCAAAATCACTCTGGAACAAGCGGTCTTGCACAATGCGATACTTCTCAAATTCCGTTTCTGCATGTTGCTTCGCCTCCTCAGCAGTAACAGAACCGGCACCCTGTAGCACTTCATTTCTACCTGCTGCTAATATGGTATCTATCTGTTTGCTCCAATCCTCCATCTCCATTCGTTTTCTATCCAACACATAACCACGAATAGCGAAGTCCCTCAACACACTGGTGGCCCATTGGCGGAATTGTGTAGCACGTACGCTGTTTACGCGATAACCAACGCTAATAATGGCATCAAGATTATAGAACTGCGTCATGTAGTTTTTCCCATCTGAGGCAGTTGCCGAGATTTTCTCGGTAACTGAATCCTTGATAAGTTCCTCACTTGCAAAGATGTTCTTCAAATGGAGCCCCACATTGTCTGTAGAACAATCGAACAGCGTCCCCATTGCCTTTTGGGTACACCATATGGTTTTATCCTTATAATAGACCCCAACCCCCCTTTCCTTTCCTTCAATCTAAAAAATCAGAAACTCTGCAGTACTATTACGTATCTCTCTTCTTTTTGCCATATAATCCTATATTTTATGCGAAGGTACAAAGAAATAATGAGCCCGCCAAAAGGTAAGTACATTAATATTTTGAAATGTTCCCGACTCACTAATTTCGTCAATTTGTGTAATAAATGATTAAAAAGTAGGTGATTTCAAAAATTTCTTATACCTTTGTCTTTAAATAAATAGATACACACATTATATTAGATTTCTCACGCACAAATTATATGAAACATTTACACACCGCCTGGCAAGTGAAGTTCTTACTCACTGTCATGGTATTTGGGATTTCTATTCAGTCTATAACAGCGCAAACATCCAATCCCAAGGGGCTTTACAAACTCACGGAAGTAGTCCATCAAGACGGAAAACATGTGGAGACAGGCTTCAAACAGTATAAGCTTGGACTTGATTCGCTGGCGCTCTTGTTTACTTATCGCCCTGGACCATATAATTACCCTTTTTCTTTCACCATCTATAGTAACAAGCCACTGGTTTACACGGGCGAGCTATCTAAAACAGAGAACAAAGGAGAGCAGGTATTTGATGTTACAGACAGCACTTTCACATTGCGCTGGTTTAACGACAGGAGCGCTTTCAACGAGCATTTGTTTCCCTACCAGACAAATACAGATGAACTATATACACAGGTAAGAGACTCCTCGGACCTCATGCAGAGAGCACTGAACCTCCTGCAGATGAAGCTGGGAGCCAAGACGCATCTTTTGCAGGGCGTCTGGAAACTGCGAGGCATGCAGCAGGATAATAACGCCGCTTCGCAGTATTGGATAGAGCGAAGTACCCAGGACTTCTATCTGATCTTTGGCAGCCACGAAACTGTTTCCGTTTATGCCAATACCAGATTCCCCAAAGGTTCCATGGAATGCATATTTTCGCCTTGCAATTATCTGAGTGACAATGCTTTTGAGCTTTATAACCAGACAAACATTGTACATTGGTTTAACGGTGATGTCATTTCCCTTACCTGTATTGATGACACAGGTCACCCATACGTTACCGTCTGGGACCGTTGCGGTTTACCGCAGAACATCCAAAGAACCTTTGGCACAGATACCCCTGTGATGACGAAGGACATCTCACGCTTCTATGCCAACGGCTTCACAGATAAATACGGAGTTCAGCCGGACTCTATCTGCAAAGCGTTTGAGACCTTCGACTATTGCGTGGATGCCAACGAACGTAACAATGCCATTTTCCCCGTCCTGATGCGCAATGGCTTCGAAGCCGAATACAAGGCCATGAAAGACTCGCTGCTTTCACGTCTGATGCAGGGCAAAATAAATGTTGATGAGGCTGTAGGACGCTACGTTTTCTGGTTTTATAAGAATTTTGACCGTCACACCAATTGTGACTCCAAGTTCTTCGGGAAGCTAAAGAATGAAGTTCGTGTTGATTACAAAACCCTCATCCCTAAATATGCTCCAGAGCCCGTTGGTTGCAAGGTTGATGCAGACACCTACCTCCTACGTCTGCCATCGTGCGGGGGCATAGTACCAACGTGGGATTGGCTGAAGAAGAAGGAGCAGGAGTTTAAGCTCTCAGGCTGCAAGTACCTGATTTTAGACCTTCGTGGCAACGGAGGCGGAGGTGACAGGTACAGTACCTTATTTACTGCACTTATGTGTGATTGCAGTGGATTGGAAGACCAACACTACTACTACCGTAACAGTATGGAAAACTACTGGGAACTAAAGAACCGGTGCATGGCAGCTCCTGGTGAGTATTATGATCAAGTGATGGAAGAGGCCTTAAGAACAGAGGAAGGAAGTCTCATCAACTGGCTTACTATTAAGAAAAGAACTGACCCTTATACACCGCTGGTACGCAAGGGGGCCATTATAATAGACAACGAAACCGCTAGCGCTGCCGAAACACCTGTACGGATGGTACGGAACTTCTCCCTGAGTCATGCTAAGGTTTATGGTCGCGAACGCACTAGTGGCTGTGACCAGACCGGCAACTGTAATTCCATCAGCTTGCCGCATACAGACATTACCCTAGTCTTTCCTATGACCGTTGATGAGAAATTCGAAAAAGGTTGCCTGGAACGTAATCCCGGCCATAAGCCAGACGTTATCATCCCCCTACCTTACCCCAAGCAACTGACTGACAACATAGACGAATGGGTATTATGGGTTGCAAAAAAGATGAAGAAAAAGTGATTGCCCTGAAGATGCTGTAGGGCATGTTTGACGGCAAGCATTCACAGTATTCACAATTCACAGTTTCTTTTATACCCTACCCCCTCTAGACTTGCGTTCGGAATGTTAATATTTATTAATATATATTATATATAATTATATAGATATAAATAAGGTATATCTATCCTTCTCTGAGCAGGGTACCCCTTTAAAATTTAACTGTGAATTGTGAATACTGTGAATGTTAGACTTAAGTTAGATGATAGATTATAGATGTTTCTGAAATAATTTGACAATGGCGACGCATGCCTCATTCTCCTCACAACGCTATAAGCCATAAGTATTTGCTCCCACGTTAGGGAACAAAATTTCTCTAGTGAGACAGTAAATATTCTCTAACTGGGCAACAAACAGGGGCGAAAAGGTGTTTCCGAAAATTATTTACACAAATATCGGTTAGCGAAACCTGAAACTTGAAACCTGAAACTTGAAACTATCTATCATCTATAATCTATAATCTGACACAAATAAAGCGCAGCCCTGATGGGGCTACGCTTCCTATTTATAGAATAATGTTTTAAGCTGTCTATTAGCAGAGAGCCTGAGTATCGAGGGCAATCATCAGCTCCTCGTCAGTTGGGATACAGCATACGGTAACCTTACTGTCATCGGCACTGAGGATAGACTCTGTGGCACGACATGAACGGTTCTTCTGTGCATCCATCTTAACACCCATGAACTCCAGACCCTGGGTAGCACCCTCGCGTACTTCCCACTGGTTCTCGCCAGCACCGCCAGTGAAGAGGATGATATCCACACCACCCATAGCGGCAGCATACTGACCAATGTACTTTTTGATACGATAGGTGTACATCTCCTTAGCCAGACGAGCCTTGTCGTTACCATTGGCAATACCAGCCAGGATATCGCGGAAGTCGCTACTACCCTCGCTTACACCAGCCAAACCACTCTGCTTGTTCAGCAGGTTGCTGATACCCTTGGTATCGAGGTTGAGTTTGTCCATCAGGAATGTAACAGCACCAGCATCGATATCACCACTACGGGTACCCATGATAAGACCCTCCAGGGGAGTCAAGCCCATAGAAGTATCCACGCACTTGCCATCCTTAACAGCAGCGATGCTGGCACCGTTGCCAATGTGGCAGGTGATAATCTTCTTACCCTCGGGCTTTACACCCAGGAACTCGCATACACGCTGTGAAACATAGCGGTGGCTGGTTCCGTGGAAGCCATAACGACGAACGCCATACTCCTTATACAACTTATAAGGAAGGGCATACATATAAGCATAGTCAGGCATTGACTGATGGAATGCGGTATCGAACACACCTACCTGAGGTATGTTAGGCAGCAAAGCTGTTACTGCATTCACACCCTTGATGTTAGCAGGGTTGTGCAGAGGAGCCAGGTCGTTGCAGGCAGCGAAAGCCTCCATAACCTCGGGGGTCAGGCGAACGCTCTGGTTGAACTTCTCACCTCCATGCACCATACGATGACCTACAGCATCCAACTCCTCGAGGCTCTTCAATACAGCATACTCGCCTGTTGTCAGTACCTCGAAAATCCACTGAACGCCGGCAGTATGCTCTGCTATGGGGCGCTCCATCTTGTGCTTCTCGCCGTTGAGTTTAACGGTGATAAAGCTGTCTGGCAAACCAATCTTTTCTATACCTCCACTTGTGATGACACTCTTGTCATCCATGTTGTACAATGCGTACTTAATGGAACTGCTCCCGCAGTTCAAGACTAAAATCTTCATATTCGGCCCCTCTCCCTAACCCTCCCCCAAATGGGAGGGAACTGCAAGCAGGGGCTTGGGCAGTTTAGTTACACCCCTTTATCTAAGCCTCCCCCAATGGGAGAGAACTGCAAGCAGGGGCTATTATTAATTATTAATATTCCGTTTTATTCTCCCCTTCCATTTTTTGGGGGGGAGGGGCTGGGGGTGAGGGGCTCTTACTTCGCATCCATTGCCTGGCAGGCAGTGATGGCAACCATCTTGTAGATGTCGTCAACGGAGCATCCACGAGAGAGGTCGTTCACGGGATGAGCGATACCCTGCAGGATGGGGCCAAGAGCATCGGCACCAGCCAAACGCTGTATCAACTTATAGCCAATATTACCAACCTCGAGGCTGGGAGCAACCAATACGTTGGCATGACCGGCAATCTCTGAGCCAGGAGCCTTCTTCTCACCTACAGAGGGAACGAGAGCAGCATCAGCCTGCAGCTCGCCATCCAACTTCAGAGAGGGTTCCATCTCATGAGCCAGACGAGTAGCCTCGATAACCTTGTCAACTACTTCGTGCTTGGCGCTACCCTTGGTACTGAAGCTCAGCATAGCCACGCGAGGATCTGCGAAACCAGCTACGCTGCGTGCTGTGTGAGCGGTACAAACAGCAATCTGAGCCAGCTGTGAAGCATCAGGAACGGGTGTTACAGCTACATCACCCAATACAACAACTCCATCCTCGCCATACTCAGGCTTATCAGTAATCAGCAGCATGGCACCGCTGACACATGTGATGCCAGGAGCGCACTTGATAATCTGCAGGGCAGGACGCAGGGTGTCACCCGTTGTAGAAAGGGCACCGCTAATCTGACCATCGGCATGACCGCTCTTAATGATAAGGCAGCCAAAATACAGAGGATCTGTCAGTACCTTCTTGCGAGCCTCCTCCATTGTCATACCCTTGCTCTTACGCAGGTTGTAGAGCAACTCGGCATATTCGTTTGTCAGCTCACTGGTTGCAGGGTCAATAATCTCGGCCTTGTCGAGATGGGTAAGTCCCAACTTCTTTCCCAAGGCAAAAATCTCGTCGCGGTTACCAATAAGAATAATCTCTGCCAAGTCATCGGCAAGGGATTTATCTGCGGCTGTCAGTGTTCGCTCCTCCAAGCTCTCAGGCAGTACGATGCGCTGCTTGTTACTCTTGGCACGAGCGATGATTTTCTCCATTAATGTCATAACACTATCTGTTTTATATGTTTAAATTCAAAATTTGTAAATTCAAAATAAGCTAAAGCCTAAAGTCTAAAGACTAATATCAGAACCTTCCCTTCATCAGTAGATGTTCCAGTTCCTCTGCTGAGATATGTGCCCTTAGCACATCGTTATAGGCAGCACTGATGCTACCGGTCTCCTCACTCACCACGATAGCCAATGCGTCCGTCTCCTGACTGATACCCTTGGCAGCTCTGTGGCGCAAGCCAAACTCCTTGGGAATATCCAGGTCGTGACTGATAGGGAGGATGCACGCAGCAGCCGTAATTTTGTTGTTCGAGATTATCATGGCCCCGTCATGCAACGGACTGTTCTTGAAGAAGATATTCTCTATCAGTCGCTGACTGATCTTGGCATTCACCAACTCACCTGTCCTAACAAAATCATTCAGTGGAAGATGGTTCTGCAATACTATCAAGGCTCCCACACGCTGCTTGCTCATATTCAGACAAGCCATTACAATGGGGAAGATAGTCTCACGCTCATGCACGAACTCAGACATATCCTTCTTCTTGTCGGGACGGAAGAAATTCACAAACCTGTGCACCCTCTGACGCGTTCCTACCCTGAAGAAGAAATGCCTAATCTCCTCCTGAAACAATATAATGATGGCAATGGCACCCACATTCACTAGTTTATCCAGAATGCCACCCACCAACTTCATCTCCAATACTTTGCTGACAACAATCCAGAAACTGATAAAGAACAACACTCCGTAGAAGATATTCACAGAGCGCGATTGCTTCATTACTTTGTAGCAATAGAACAAGCCAATTGCCACAAGCAAGATATCAATCAAGTCCTTTATTCCGAATTCTAGCATGCCAACATCTTTTTCACTATCTGTACCACCTCGACAGCAGCCTTCACATCATGCACCCTAAGGATACTTGCACCCTTCAGCAACGCCAATGTGTTCAGCACAGAGGTTCCGTTCAATGCCTCCTCGGGCGAAGTACCCAGCAGGCGATATATCATAGACTTACGACTAATGCCAACCAGCATAGGCAGTTCCAGCACCTGCAGGTCCTGCATACGGTTCATCAGTTCGTAGTTATGCTCCAGTGTCTTGGCAAAGCCAAAGCCGGGATCCAGGATAACATCCTTAACGCCCAACTCATGCAACTGCTGCACCTTAGTGCCGAAGTAACGAAGCATCTCGGCCAAGAGGTCGTCGTAATGCGGTCCGTTCTGCATTGTCTGTGGATCGCCCTTCATGTGCATCAGGATATAGGGGACACCCAGCGCCGCTACTGTATCGAACATACGGTCATCCAGTTCACCACCACTGATATCGTTGATAATCTGCACACCAAACTCCTCCACACACATCTTGGCCACATCAGCCCTGAATGTATCCACACTCACCACAGCATCAGGGGCAATATTGCGCAGGATCTTCAATCCTCCACGCAGACGATCCATCTCCTCCTCGGCCGACACATCATCAGCCCCGGGACGACTGCTGTAGGCTCCGATATCAATCATAGAGCCACCCTCAGCCAGAATAGCCTGCACACGGTCTGCAATCTCCTGCTCTGTATTCTTACGACTTGCCGAATAGAACGAGTCTGGTGTTACATTCAGGATTCCCATGACCTGAGGTTCGCCCAAATCCATGAGTTTTCCTCCCACATTTATAGTATATGGTAACAGACCTTTCATATATTTATTGGTAATTTGGCACAAAGTTATACATTATTTATAAATTATCGGAAAAATGAATTAACTTTGTGTCGTTAATTGTAAAAAATCAAGCAATATGAAGATAGAACAATTATATGAAATCTACTTACAACACCCCATAATAACAACAGACAGCAGGGACTGCCCTGCTGGCTCCATCTTCTTTGCACTAAAAGGAGCCTCTTTCGACGGTAATCTGTATGCTGCTTCTGCCTTGGAAAAAGGATGCGCCTATGCTGTGGTCGAGAAGGAATTTGCCCCCGAAGGCGACACCAGATATGTTGCCGTGGAGAATCCCGAACAGACACTACAGGAATTGGCAGCCTATCACCGCCAGCAACTCAGCATCCCCGTGCTGCAGATAACAGGCACGAACGGCAAGACAACCACCAAGGAACTGATTGCCTGCGTATTGGCAGAGAAGTACAATGTACTGTTCACCCAAGGCAACCTGAACAACCACCTGGGTGTACCACGCACCCTACTCCGCATTACCAAGGAACATGACATTGCAGTCATTGAGACAGGTGCCAACCATCCTGGCGAAATTGCCTTCCTATGCAATATGGTAAAGGCAGACTATGGACTCATCTCCAACGTGGGTCGTGCACATCTGGAGGGCTTCGGTTCTTTCCAAGGCGTGAAGAAAACCAAGGGAGAGTTGTACGACGACCTGCAGCAGCGCAATGCCAAAATCTTCCTGAATGCCTTAGACGAAGATCTGCTGCAGATGGCAGAGGAGAGAGGATTCCGTCTCTCGGACAATGCTATACCTTATATAGAAGGTCGCATTGACTCCTGCAATCCGTTTGTGAGGATGCAGTGGAGAGAAGAGGACGATGCTCCCTGGCATACCATACAGACTCACCTGATTGGTGCCTACAACATATCCAACCTACGCGCTGCCATTACCGTTGGTATACACTTTGGTGTCACGCCCGAGCAGATTTGCCACGCCCTGGAGAACTATATCCCCAGCAACAGTCGCAGCGAGTTCCGCGATACAGGTCGCAACCGTCTGATTGTAGATGCCTACAATGCCAACCCCAGCAGCATGGTGGCAGCCCTGACAAACTTCCAGTTCATCGATTCAAAAAACAAGATGGTTATCCTTGGCGACATGCGCGAACTGGGAGCCGACAGCGAACTGGAGCATCGAAAAATTATGGACATCCTGGCAGGCATGCCCTTAGAGGATATCTGGTTGGTAGGAGACAATTTTGCCTCGCTCAACTATCAGAACAAACGCATGAATGCCAGATACTTCAAGGATGTAGAGGCCGTAAAGGCTGAAATCCACGACAATCCGCTTACAGGAAAAACGATCCTGATAAAAGGCAGCAACGGAACCAAGCTGTTCCAACTACCCGACTATTTATAAGGAAAAGAAAAAAGTTATGGCGTTAGTCTTCTACCAGACAACGCCATAATTTATTTCCTTGCATCTCAACGTCCATCTCCGTATCATCACGGTACAATGGCCCTGTGCCAAGTCCTTGTGCTTCCTTACAACTTGGCCCAAAAATTCTTGCTGCCAGCAAAGCCACGTTACGCAGGCCTATGTTACCCTCATGGGCAACAGAAACCACAACGCCCACTTCGCGCTTCATTGCCTCGCTTGCCCATTCGATGGAGCTTGTTATGCCACCATGCAGCATAGGCTTTACGACTATAAACTGGGGACGTATGGTATCCAGAAGGATACGCTTTTCTTCCAGCACATTCACACCTATCAACTCTTCGTCAAGGGCGATGGGAGCCGTTCCCTCTTCCCTTGCCATTTGGCAAAGTTCGGCCATATCCTTCCACTGATACTGCCTGACGGGCTGTTCCACCAAATGAATGTCGTATGACTTAAGTTCCTTCAACAACTCTTTTGCTTCTTCAAGGTCAAAAGTCCCCTGGGCATCAACACTCAGTTTCAGTGTATCTTTCGAAAAACGAGACCTAAGAGTCTGGATAACCTTCAACACATCAGCCCCCCCTCCTTCACCTATACGCAGTTTCAGGTGGCGGAAGCCCTTCAGAATCATACGCTTGCTGCGACTGAGCATCTGGTCGTACCCCTCAACATCCACAACAGCATAGGAGGGGATATACGCCTGACTGTGAGCAAAAGGAGTATCATATAGCAAGGGATTCTGCTGAAAATCATATAATGCAGATTCCAATGCGAACAAGAGAGCCGGGTAAGGGCTAAGATGCTTGGCATAATCCTCGCTTGCCAACGCCTCGTTAATCAGTCGGGCTGCGTCAGACATTCTGATATACGCATCCGCATCACAAGAGACGCCAGCCAAGGGAGCACACTCACCCAATCCTATACGCTTTCCCAACTCATCAGTGATACTGATAATAATAGGATGATACTCCTTCCTACCCCGTTGGAAAGGCACTTCTCCCTCCTTAATACGAAGGGTACGCTCTGACAAGTTTATCTGCACAGTCTCTGTTCTTATTTGTTTATAATATGAACATCCCTCTGTGGGAAAGGAATCTCGATATTATTCTCATTCAGCGTATTGTAGATGATTTCCTTCACACGTCCCGTCAGGGCAACCTTCTCCTCTACCAGCATCCAAATGCAGACAGCCAAATCAACACTACTCTCGCCAAAATTCACGAAGGCCACCTTCAAGGGCTGCTCTTCTACATTGGTAATGCACATTCCATCGGCATTCTTCTCAAGGCACGCAGGCATCAGTGCATCTGTCAGCACCTTACGAACCTCCTCCACATTGGTACCATAAGCCACGCCAACAGGAATCTTTATCAGCTCATAACGATGGTTACGTGTCATATTCTTAAAGTTCTTACTGAACAGGGCACTATTCAGGAAGGCTATCACACAACCGTCGGCCGTAACAATCTGCGTACTCTGATAAGTAATACTCTCCACTTTTCCTGCGATGCCGTCGCATTCGATATAGTCACCCACATGAATACGTCCCGTCATCAGTGAAATACCATAGAAGAAGTTCTCCAGGATGCTCTGCATGGCAAAACCCAAACCAGTAGCCAGACCTGCACTGACAATGCTAATACCCGCCCAGGGCACATTCAGCACAACCAGTACAATGACGAGATAAACGCCCCAGCAGAGAATGCCAATTACATTACGCGCCAGGGTAAGGTTCAACATCTCATTCTCGGCAAGCACCTTACGTCTGTAATGACAATAGAATCCGCGAATGCCATAATTCAGGTAACGGAATATAAACCAGAGGGTTGCCACAACACATAGGCGGTCCAGAGATATACGAATCAGATTCTCCTTGTTGATGATATCCATGCGGAAGAAAGACTCGCAAAGGCTTGTCATCTCAAAGACACGGGATGCCCAGTAAATACTGAAGAAGACTGAAGCTACACCAACGATGGGCACCAATGTACGGTTGAACAAATCGTAAATCCATGTTACAGAGATATAATCGCCATGCTGCATCTTCTTCTTCAGCGCCTTCAATTCATCTGTCACATCTATTCCCTGAGCTTTCTTTGCCTTCAACTCTGGATCCAACTTAGCCAGCAGGAATCGTTCCTCGTACATCTCCATCAGGTCATAGATACAGGTTACCGTCATGATAGCAGCCAACTGGAACGTCCACCAGATTAGAATCTGAACAGCCAACAACGAGAAACCTACCCATGAAGCCACGCAGGAAACAAATATCACTAAGCTGGTGGCATGCATATACATAATGTCCATCATGGGAAGTTGTTCTCTGTGATGCTTGGAGACAACCCACTGCCAAATGCAGAAGCCCAACAAGATGGGAGGGAATATCAGATTAACCACATGATTGGGAATCAACACGATTCTGAACAGAATCACCACAAAAGCCATTACCATCAAAGGCATGTAGAGAATAGCCGCATGACGCATCTGCTCACCCTTGAGGCGAATATACAGACTCAGGAAGATAACCTCCAACAGCCAGGCCATAGTAATAATCTGTCCTGTTCCCATCTGAATGAAATTACGCTGAGACAAAGAGCGCACAACCATAACAATGATGGCGAACAGGCCAATTCCCACAACATTGTTCAGCATATGGCGCTTCACCTTGAAGGCTTCGCCACGCCATCTCTTAGGCAGCAGCCATCTCAGGAAGACATAGCTGACAAGAAGTGAAAGAGCCAGATAGAGTATCAGGAAGATACTGATAAACAGAACCGTTGCACCACGCCATTCAGAGAAGGTCTGCTCGTGACCGGCAAATGGCTTGTACTTGGTCTTTATGGCATTCTGAGCTCTAAACCACTGCATAGGGAACGTCTTCAGGATCTTGAAATAATTGTCGCCACCGTTCTTGAAGATATTATCTTGCAGCAACTTATACCTGCCCTTTGCAAACTGGTTCAATTCCTCTACCTTACCGATAACACTCTTGTAATAAGTATTCTCAGCCTCCAGTTTCTCCAGGAAGAGCTGCATATTATCACGCAGGGTTTCTGCATATTTCAAACAATCCTCCCTATCCCTCAACTGCTGACCAGTAAGGAACAGAGGTTCATGACTCTCCTCTTCCGCATCCTTGTCTTGTCCCATAAGAAGAATATTCTTCTCCTGCATGCTGTCTCTAACCTCAAGCAGAGAGTCTTTCTTCTCACGCAGAGAATCAATGGCCTGCATCAGAATGCTGTCGTTCTCCGTCAGAATGCTGTCAGCATCGGCTGCCGTGACGGGAGGCATACTCTTGAGCGACTGAATCAGCGCATCATACCTCTCTATCTCCTGCTTTATGCGCAAGATTATCTTATCATATTGGTGCATCTTGCTGTCACGATTGCTAAGGTCGTGATACAAGTCGGTAGCCTGCTGGCAGGCGTATGCCATATCAAAGGTATTGTCCGTTGTCTGTGAATACAGCATAAGGCCAATCTGTTCGCACTGATGCATGAAGCTCACCAACTGCTGATGCTGCTGGGTTCCCTGCTGCTCGTACATAGCCATAAAGTACTGCTGCTGTTCATACTTTTCCTGCAGTTCAGCCTTCAGTACACTCAGGGTACGTGCCAAGTCTTTCTCCTTTAACACAGCATTTGCAGGAATCAGGCAGACTGCCATCAATAGAATAAGAACCAGAACTCTTTTCATTGCTTTATTATATATATAAGGTAAAGGGATTTGTTTTAATTTTCGATTTAGGCATTCAGTTGGTCGTAGGTCTTCTTTCCCTTTACGTGGTAATTCCACAGAATGCTCTTAGGGAACAGAATCTCACTTGCCGGCACCACTGTAGCCTGAATATTTTTCTCACGGTCAGGGCGGAAATCAGCCTTCGTCTTACGGAAAGCCCATCGCCCCCTCCACACAGCCAGACAACTACCCCACTGAAGAGTAACGAAGAAGTACAGGCATGCCAAAGCATCCAGCCAGAAACGCCAGCGCATAACATATGCCAACTGATCGTCGGGCAGATTCTTATAGAGCAGAATCATGTTGTTGCGGAAGTTTAGGAACGTCTTACGTGAATTGCTCTTAGGCAACGACGCTCCACCCACATGAAAGACTACGCTCTCAGGGATGCAGACTATCTGATGCCCTCTGCTACGAAGTCTCCAACAGAGATCTATCTCCTCCTGATGAGCAAAGAAACGGGCATCCAATCCGCCAGTCTCCCAATAGAGCTTGCTGCGAATCATCAGCGCCGCACCTGTTGCCCACAAGACGGGAGCTATGGTGTCGTATTGTGCCAAATCCTCCTCAACGGTATTGAAAACCCTTCCTCGACAGAAAGGATAACCCAGCCAATCTATGTATCCGCCACAGGCACCTGCATATTCCAGCATCGGGCGGTTCCACTCACACCTCAGCTTAGGCTGGCAGGCAGCGACCTCCTGATGAGCATCCATATACGAGAGCATAGGAGCCAGCCATCCCTCAGTCACTTCCACATCGCTGTTCAGCAACAGATAGTATTCGGCTTCCACCTGGCGCAGTGCCTGGTTATAGCCCTCGGCAAAACCATAGTTTCTGTCCAGCACAATGGTTCTCACCTCCGGGAACTCGCTTTCCAATACCTTCAGCGAATCATCCTTGCTGGCATTGTCAGCGACAATCACCTCCGCCTCCTGGCTGTATTTAATTACCGAAGGAAGGAATTTACGCAACATGCTTGCTCCATTCCAATTCAGTATAACTATTGCTATGTTTTTCATATTATCTCTGCTGTTAACAACTCTTCTGTTTCATCCCACGCCCCTAAACGGACGTTCACTATTCTGTTGTCCATCTCTTCCGTAGTATGTACTGCTACTTTAATGTAATTATCCGTGAATCCGTGCATAATGCCTTTGGTTCTGCTGTGCTCCAGCAGTACTGGTCGTACCTGACCCACAAAACGCTCGTAGAAGTCACGCAACTTATGCTGACTGAGTGCAAGAACCTGTTGGCTGCGTTCATGTTTCTGCTGAGCAGACACCACATAGGGAATCTGCAAGGCTTTCGTGCCAGGGCGCTCACTATAGCTGAAGACATGATACTGGCTTACGTCTATCCTCTCCATAAAACTGAGCGCTTCACGGAACAGTTCATCTGTCTCGCCACGTGTTCCAACAATCACATCCACACCAATAAAAGCATCAGGCATCAGTTCGCGCACACGAGATACCTTATTATAGAATAGTTGGGTATCATAACGACGGTGCATCAATCTGAGAACCTCATCACTTCCGCTCTGCAAGGGAATATGGAAATGTGGCATAAAGGCGCGACTCTGTGCACAGTACTGCAGCACCTCGTCAGTAAGCAAGTTGGGCTCAATGCTGCTGATGCGATAGCGCTCTATACCCTCTACTGCATCCAATGCCTTAACCAGATCCAGAAATGTCTCACCTGTAGTCTTGCCAAAATCACCTATATTAACGCCCGTTATCACAATTTCCTTTCCACCCAGCCGAGCTGCTTCCTGAGCCTGCTCTACCAGCGACTGTATGCTGCCATTCCTGCTTCTGCCTCTGGCAAAAGGAATGGTACAATAGGTACAATAGTAATCACAGCCGTCCTGAACCTTTAGGAAGTAACGCGTCCTATCGCCACAGGAACAACTGGGCACAAAACTGCGTATATCCGCCGTCTTGCTGGTATGATGCTCATGCGCCACAAGAGCCCTTTCCTCAGGCATCATGGGCAGGCGCTCCGATATATATTGCAATATCTGTCCCTTCTGTTCGCTACCCAAGACAAGGTCAACTCCATCCAAGGCAGAGACCTGCTCAGGCTTAAGTTGTGCATAACAACCAGTCACCACAACCAGCGCACCAGGATGTCTGCGTACCATCTTGCTGATGGCCTGCCTGCATTTGGCATCAGCCACCTCCGTAACGCTACAAGTATTTACAATACAGATATCAGCCACCTCACCCTTGGAGACTGTCTCTACACCTGCCTCCTTGAGTTGCTTACCCACAGAACTCGTCTCTGCGAAGTTCAGTTTACAACCTAATGTAAAATATGCGGCCTTCTTGCCCTTAAAATCATACATGCCTGCAAAGATACGAATAAGCGAGAACAATACAAAATAAAAAAGTTTTTTTATTTTTATTGTCGAGCGCAAGTATCTTCGACAATAGTCAAAGATACGAATAAGCGAGTGATAAATGAAATAAATTCAATTTTATTTCTTTATCCGAACGTAAGTATCTTCGACAATAGTCAGAGATATGATTAAGTGAGTACAATACAAAAGAAAACAGCATTTCCTTTTATACCCGAACGGAAAAACAAACGAAAAACACATTATTATTTCTATTCTGATGCAGAAATAGCGAAAAAGCACCGAATCCTTATTAACACAAAAAGTGGAAAATGTAAGTTTTTATAAAAAAAACGAAAAAACCGTATCGCTGATTTTCAGGCAGTTACAAAAAATGTTTAAAAAATCTATAAAAAAATCGACAAAAAAGATACAACGTATTGAAAAACTCCGTACCTTTGCATCGTTTTTATAAGCAATTGATTGTTTTACAGATTTAAAAAAGCAAAAAAATGAAAAAGTTAGCATTTTTGTTCGCAGCTGTAGTAGCTGTTTCTTTCGCTTCTTGTGGTAACAAGACAGCTCAGACTGAGGAAGCTGCCGATTCTATCGACACAACTGCTGTTGTTGAGAACGACACAACTTGCTGCGCTGACACTACAGCTTGTGATTCAGTAGCTGCTCCCGTAGCTGAGTAATCAAAAGACAGAACAAAAAAAGTCTTAGGAAGACGACATCCTCAGGATGCCGTCTTTTTTTTGCACCCTTAAATCTACCGCCCCGCCCTCATCAACATTCATTTCTTTTCCCTCCACCAAACATCCGACCAGGCTCACGAACACAGGCAGGCAAAATCTTTACCTATAAGAGAAGAAAACAAAAAAAAAGCGCAGCCCTTGATAGAGCTGCGCTTTAATTTATGATAGAATGCAGATTATGCTTCTTCTGCGGGAGCCTCAGCAACAGGTGCCTCAGCTGCAGGAGTCTCAACAACAGGAGCACCCTCGGCAATTACCTTGAAGGGAACCTGAGCAGAAACCTCCTTGTGGAGCTTAACGGTAGCAACATAGTCGCCAACGCTCTTTACGTCCTTAACAATGATAATCTTACGATCTACATCGAAGCCAAGCTTCTGCAACTCGTCTGCAATCTGCAGGCTGTTTACGCTACCATAGATAACGCCAGTGTTGCTAACCTTGGTAGAGATAACCAGAGATACTGCGTTCAGCTTCTCAGCCTTAGCCTCAGCCTCAGCCTTGATCTTAGCCAACTTAACAGCCTTCTGCTTCAGAGTCTCAGCCAACTGTTTCTTAGCACTCTCGCTGGCAATTACGCCTTTTCCGTAAGGAATGAGATAGTTACGACCGTAACCAGACTTTACGTTTACAATATCATTCTTGTAACCCAAGCCAATAACGTCTTCTTTCAGTATAATTTCCATATCTATTCCTCCTTTTTTTACTTCATCAAGTCAGTTACGAAAGGCAGCAATGCCAAATGGCGAGCACGCTTAACAGCCTGAGCTACACGACGCTGATACTTCAGAGAAGTACCGGTGATACGGCGGGGAAGAATCTTACCCTGCTCGTTCAGGAACTTCTTCAGGAATTCAGGATCCTTATAGTCGATGTACTTAATACCGCTCTTCTTGAAACGGCAATACTTCTTCTTCTTGACATCAATAGCGGGAGCGGTCAAATAACGAATTTCTGATTGCTGTGTCATAGATTAAGCCTCCTTACTTGATTTGTTATTTCTTCTCTTCTCAGCATATTCTGCTGCGTACTTCTCCATCTTTACAGTCAGGTAACGAAGTACTCTCTCATCACGACGGTATGCAACCTCCAACTTCTTAATTGTCTCAGGTGCTGCCTTGAACTCTACGAGCTCATAGAAACCCGTGCTCTTCTTCTCGATGGGGTAAGCAAGTTTCTTCAAGCCCCAGTTCTCCTCGCTGATGATTTCTGCACCAGCCTTAACAAGAACGTCTTTGAACTTGTTTACCGCTTCCTTCATCTGATCATCAGACAAAACGGGAGTTAAAATGAAAACGGTTTCGTATTGATTCATAATACGTTAAATAAATTAATTAATACTATTTCGCAAAAATGCGCCGCAAAGGTACAACTTTTTAATGAGACTGCCAAAGATTTGCACCTTTTTTACATTTTTTACCCGAAAACATTTCGCCACCTCAGGAAAAATCTGTTACTTTGTGTTTGCAAAAGTATAAACATAAAAAGACATTATAAATTATGAAGAAACAAAATGTAGGTATTATCCTGATTGTTTTGGGTGCTCTGCTGATGATCGTAAGCTACTTCTCAGCAAAATTCAACCTTGGTGCATTAGCAGACTTAATCGATTATAACTGGTTCCAGTTGTTTGCATTGGTACTTATTATCGCTGGTATTGTTTCACACATTGTCATCGCTAAGCGTTCTTAATAGACCATCAGCCTTTATTTCCAACTAATGAAACTGTTCCGTAGGAGTACAGGGATTTTATTATGCTTGTGCATGAGTAGTCTTACTTATGCGCAATACGATAATATCGACACCGTTGACGACTGGACTTTGGAGGACGTAGAGGAAGAAGCCCCCAAGTCTCTGCATAAGGAATACTCGAATGCGCTTTACCTGCAATACTCACCCAGCAGATACTATACTGATGACGTGAAGCAGAAATTCAACGAGTTCTCTGCCGGCTATGCCCGTTATTTCCAGATTATGGAAGGTAAGCCATACTTTATAGAGGCTGGCGCAAGCATCAAATACTCACATGCAAAGGAGAACGGCGTCAACATCGACCTGCTGACTTTCAAGATTCCTGTAAACGCGATGTACAAATTCTACCTTTCCAAGACCAAGGATATTGCACTGGCTCCTTATGCAGGTGTTTACGTTCGTGCCATAGCCGCTGGAAAGGAAGACGGTTGGAAGAGTTTTCAAGTAGGATGGCAGACAGGCCTAAGGTTATATATTAATAAGGTATATACGGGAATCTCATACTCACGCGATTTCCCCGACGAAGGCAAAAATCCCCACGTGCATGAATGTAGTGTGCACGTCGGATATTGTTTCTAAGTCAAGACCCAAACAAGAGATAAAAAAGCAGGGCTACCTTTTCTGGCAGCCCTGCTTTAATTTATTATTCCATCATAAGATTGGGAACTATCAAGCGGTATCCCTTACCATGAACATTGTTAATCTCGATGGAAGGATCATCCTTGAGATGCTTGCGCAGCTTGGTAATATAAACATCCATGCTACGGGCATTAAAGTAGTTATCGTCAATCCAGATGGTCTTCAGTGCCAATTCACGTTCCAGCACATCATTAGAATGTGCGCAAAGCATTGTCAGCAACTCACACTCCTTGGTAGTAAGTTTGGTCTGCTTGTCACCGATGGAAAGAATCTGACGCTGCGTATCAAAAGTGAACTTACCCAACTGATACTGCGTAACGGCACGCGTAGTTTTCACCTTGACACGACGCAGGATAGCCTCCATACGATAAACCAACTCGTCCATAGAGAACGGCTTTGTCAGGTAGTCATCAGCTCCCAACTTAAAGCCTTCCAGAATATCATCCTTAAGGTTCTTGGCTGTAAGGAAGATAATGGGCACCTCGGCATTCACCATACGAATCTCGCGTGCCAACGTAAAGCCATCCATCTTAGGCATCATTACATCAAGCAAACACATGTCGAACTTTGTTCTCATGAAGGCCTTATAACCAGCCTCACCATCCAGATAAAGCTCAGCATCGTAGCCCTTTGCCTGCAAATACTCACGAACCAGCATGCCCAGACTCTCCTCGTCCTCGCATAAAAGAATGTGCAATTTGTTCTCCATAACTTAATCTTTTACTATTGGTAATGTTATTATAAATTTTGTTCCTTGTCCAACCTCACTGGTAACCTTGATGGTACCATGATGGAGGTCTATCATCTTCTTAACGTAGGTCAGGCCTAAGCCAAAGCCCTTTACGTTATGCTTATTTCCAGTATGTACGCGGTAGAACTTCTCGAAGATACGCTTCAGGTCCACCTTCTGTATTCCGATACCATTATCCTTGATGCTAACACACAGGTAATCCTCACCCTGGTTCCACGTTGCGACTTCCAGACGTAATGGTTCATCCTCACGACGGTACTTAAAGGCGTTGTCAAGAAGGTTGAAGATAACATTGGTGAAATGCATCTCGTCAACATTCACGAAAGGATTATAGGCCTCCAAACGTGTATCTAAGGTTCCGCCACTCTGTGTCACCTTCAAAGAGAAGGTCTGGATAACGCTGTCTATCAGTTCGTTGGCATCCAGCTCCTGCAACTTCAAGGCGATATTATTCCTGTCAAAGAGACTCATCTGCAAAACCTTCTCGACCTGGAAGCGAAGACGGCGTGTTTCGTTGTTGATAACATCACCCAGTCGCTCATAAGTACCGGCATCCTTGTTGACACTCTTGTCCGACAACATCTGAGCCGCAATAGAGATTGTTGAGATGGGAGTCTTGAATTCATGCGTCATGTTATGAACAAAGTCGTTCTTCATCTCGCTGATTTTCTTCTGCCTTACAATCAGATATACCGTTATCATGAATGTTACAAACAGGATGAAGGTGAAAATCATGGCAGGCATAACATACTTGGCAATACCACGAATGTAACTGTTTCGTTCAGGGAAATGCACGC